>ENA-ORUI01000273-ORUI01000273.1-human-gut-metagenome-genome-assembly--contig:-NODE-273-length-68103-cov-2.702769_pt1 | contig 68103 bp, 57 predicted proteins | sample MGYA00242078_ERZ509205 | MGnify/ENA primary metagenome ERZ509205 (study PRJEB26280, sample SAMEA2338828) | human gut metagenome | biome: human gut; feature: human-associated habitat; material: faeces... | reverse complement strand
CATGACAGTTCATATCCAGAAAGACTGTCTTTTGAAGGCAGCCCGTGCATTCCTTGTATTTAAGGCTGTGGAAGATTTTGGACAGATTCTGGTATACCGTCCAAGCTCACAGGATATCGAAGACGAGAAGTTTGAGTTTGAGTTCAGCTTTTTCCTTGCCTCGGAAGAATCTGAGGACAAGATCGTAGCAGCAGCAAAGGCTGTTTCTGAGATTGAAAAAGTAGATGCGGAAGAGATCCATCTTGATGAATATGTAAAAGAGGCAGAAGCACAGGAAGAACAGCAGGCAAAAGAAGCGACAGCGGAACAGAAGGAAGCACCTGCAGAAACTCCAAAGGCGGCTGAGAAGAAGGCACCGGCTGCAAATGCCAAGAAACAGACCAATGCAAAACCGGTAACCGGAAGAACTGTCCGTGTAGATATTGAAAAACTGGATGCTTTGATGAATCAGGTGTCAGAGCTTATTATTGCAAAGAACAGTCTGGTCTCCATCAGCTCTAACGAGAGTGGTGAGTATCAGAATCAGTCGTTCCATGAACAGATTGAATACTTAGAGCGTATCACAACGAATCTTCATGAGTCTGTTATGAAAGTCCGGATGGTACCTATCGAGAGCGTTGTAAATAAGTTCCCTCGTATGATCCGTGATCTTTCCCGTAAGTTAGGAAAGAAAATGGAGCTGTATATGACTGGTGAAGATACAGAGTTAGACAGAACTGTAGTCGATCAGATCGGTGATCCGTTACAGCACTTACTCCGTAACTCAGCAGATCATGGTCTGGAAGACAATGCAACCCGTGTAGAGAGAGGAAAACCGGAAGTTGGTTCTATCTTCCTAAAAGCTTTTCAGGAAGGCAATAACGTTATCATTGAAGTGGGAGATGATGGTAATGGTATTGATGTTGCAGCGGTAAGGGACAAAGCTGTTGAACGCGGTGTCATTACAGCAGAACAGGCGGAGAATATGAGCCAGAAAGAGATCATCAATATCTTATTCCTTCCAAGCTTCTCTATGGCAAAGAAGATTACTGACATCTCCGGACGTGGTGTTGGTCTTGATGTTGTAAAATCTAACATCGAAGCACTTGGTGGTGACGTTGAAGTCCGCACACAGCTTGGAGAAGGAACAACTTTCATTGTCCGTCTGCCGCTGACACTTGCAATCATCCAGGCATTAATGGTTGAGATCCGTGATGAAAAATATGCGATCGCACTTGGATCCATTTCAAATATTGAAAGTATCCCGGTAAATGAGATCAAATATGTTCAGGCTCAGGAGGTGATCCATCTCCGTGGTGCCGTTATCCCACTGATCCGTCTTGATCAGGTACTGGATATGGAAGAAAAACAGGAAGAACCGGAGAATCTTACGGTTGTTATCGTTAAGAAAGGCGACAGCCTCGCAGGTCTTGTTGTAGATAATCTGATCGGACAGCAGGAGATCGTTATCAAATCTCTTGGAAAGTATATCAACAACAATAAGATTATCAGTGGCGCAACCATTCTTGGCGATGGTGAAGTTGCATTAATCCTTGACGTTAATACATTGATGTAATGGAGGAGACGAATATGGAGAAAAATATAGATATCGCTGAAAATGATGCAAAACAGTATATTGTTGTAAAAATCGGAAATGAGCAGTACGGAATCGATATCAGTTATGTAGACAATATTGTCCGTATGCAGAAGATTACAAGAGTACCTAGAGTACAGAATTTCTTTAAAGGAATTATCAATCTTCGTGGAGAAATCGTACCGGTTATGAGTCTCAGAATCCGTATGGAACTGGAAGAAGATGTATTTACCAATGCCAGCCGTATTATAATTTTAAAAATTGAACAGCAGAGTGCACTGGGAATAATCGTGGATGAAGTAAAAGAAGTTGTTACATTAGGAACCAATGAAATTGATAAAGTGAGTGGCGATATGAAGAATGCCAAGGTATCTTTTATCGATGGAATCGGTAAAAACGGAGATGAATTAATTTCCCTTCTGGATATTCATTCTATTATAGAAGAAAAAGAAAATGCGTAATTGTTATAGATATAGTGAGGCAAATGCCTCACTATATTCTATATCTTGAAATGACAGCAGGAGGATAAAATTGGCGGATTATACTTTGAACCAGGTAAATGACATGTATGTGGATGTCTTAAAAGAAATTGGAAATATTGGTGCCGGAAATGCAACAACTGCAATGGCAAATATGTTGAATATCCGGATTAATATGGATGTACCAAGAGTTGAATTACTGACCTTTCAGGAACTGGGTTCTGCAATTTGCCCGGAAGATGAGTCAATCGTAGGAATCTATCTGGAAGTAACAGATGATATTACCGGCAGCATGATGTTTCTTATGAAACTTGATTCTGCACATTATCTGGTAAATAAACTAATGGGACGTCCGGCAGATTATGCGGAAGATTTTGATGAGATGGATATGTCTGCATTAAAAGAAATAGGAAATATCATTGCCGGTTCTTATCTGAACGCGCTTTCTGCCATGACACAGCTTACTATTGCACCATCGGTTCCTTATATTGCAATTGATATGGCGGGAGCTATTTTAAGTGTTCCGGCAATACAGTTTGGTAAAATTGGAGACAATGCACTTATGATTACGACAGAATTCGGAGATGAAGTGATGATAGAAGGATATTTTATTCTGTTACCTGACCTTGAGTCTTATGAGAAGATTCTGAAATCTCTGGGAATTACCTTATAAGGAGAAGGGTATCAATGGGTGAAGTAATAAAAGTTGGTATGGCAGACTTAAATATTTGCAAGGCTCCGGATACAATTACCACATTAGGACTGGGTTCCTGTATAGGAATAGCATTGCTAGACCCGGTTACAAAGATTGGCGGACTTGCACATATTATGCTGCCAGACAGTACAAAAATGAAAAATAATTCGAATATAGCGAAATTCGCAGATACAGGAATTGTAGAGCTGGTTCGCCGGATGACAGAAGCAGGGGCGGCAAAGAGCAGGCTTGTAGCAAAGATTGCAGGTGGAGCCAGAATGTTCGAGGTAAGTGGTAACTCTGAAGTGGGAAATATTGGAGCAAGAAATGCAGAAGCTTCCAGACAGAAACTGAAGGAGCTTGGTATTCCGCTTCTGGCAGAGGATACCGGGCTGAATTATGGCCGTACCGTAGAATTGCATTGCGATACCGGAGAATTCTATATTAAGTCTGTTGGAAAAGAATTGAAAATTATTTAGATTGAGGATGTAAAGATGAAGACAAAACCGATTCCTGCAATCGTAATGTTGACCGCAGGATTTATTACCTGTATTGTGGCAATTTTTCAGAAAATGGAATTGCTTGCCTTTACAAAGACATTATTGCTGGTACTGATTATATTCTATGTGCTTGGGGGCATTGCAGCTTATATCTTGGAAAAGAATTTTAAAGCTGCAAAGGATGAAGAAAGCAGTACAGAAGAAAAAGCAGATGGTGATGCAGAAGAGTCTGCTGATGAGAAAAAAGAAGATACATCAGAAAAGTCAGAAAAAGAGGAAGAGAAAAGAGCGAAAGAAGAGTAATTATAAGAAACCGGAGGCTATGGCATGAAAACAGTGGACAGAGAAAAACTGTGGGAAAGCTATCAGAAAAATCCAGTATCTGAAATACGGGAACAGATTATCATAGAATATGCTCCGTTAGTTAAATTAGTAGCGGGCAGATTGAGTATGTATCTTGGATATAATGTAGAATATGAAGATTTGGTCAGCTATGGAATCTTTGGACTGATTGATGCAATTGATAAATTTGACCGAAGCAAGGATGTTAAATTTGAGACATATGCAAGCCTTCGAATCCGTGGGGCAATATTAGACCAGATTCGTAAAATGGACTGGATACCGAGGGCTGTTCGCCAAAAACAGAAAAAGATTGACGAAGCAATAAAAAATATAGAAATGAAGACAGGAAAGACGGCATTGGATGAAGAGATTGCAAGCGAACTTGGGGTATCAGAGGATGAATACCTGAACTGGCAGTCCCAGTTAAAAGTTACCAATGTTGTTTCTTTAAATGAGTTTGTGGAGCAGGGAACAGAGCCTGCGATGGATGCGACAAAAAATTCCCATTTTGCACAACCGGAAGATGTGGTGGCAGAAAGCGAATTGAAAGAAGTTTTGGCACAAAGCCTTGAGACCTTGACGGAAAAGGAGCGCAGGGTAATTGAACTTTATTATTATGAAGAACTTACCTTGAAGGAAATCAGCAGTATTCTTGAAGTATCTGAATCAAGAATATCCCAGCTTCATACCAGAGCTCTGGCAAAGATGAAAAAGAAAATGGGAAGTTATATGGATATATTGGTTGAAGAAAGTTAAAAGGAGGGAAGCTATGGGACAGGCAAATGCTTATTTTCAATTTGTGATAAAGGAACATGCAACTTATATTAAGCTTTTCCCGGCAGCTCTGGAAGGAAATGTTATTGAAATTGGTGAACTGACAGAGTATCTGGAAAGGCATGGCTGCCCGGATTATAATTTAAAGGAACTGGTTGCAGCAATTAACAGCAATGAGATGACAGAGATTATGGTCGGAGATATTTATCCGATTCAGATAAATGAAGAGATGTCCGTAACAGTATCAGCAGATGCCATGGAGGCGGTATGCAGATTTTATCCGGCTGCAGGCGGCACGAATATGAATGTGCAGGAAATCTTAAGGGATTTAACTGCAAAAGGTGTCAAAGCAGGGGTTGATCAGGATGAAATTTTGAAATTTTTCCAGGATAGGGCATACTGTACCGATTTTGTGCTGGCAAAAGGGAAAAAACCGGTAGATGGTCAGGATGCCAGAATTGAATATTATTTTAATACAGATGTTGATTTAAAGCCGAAGAAGAATGAAGATGGTTCGGTAGATTACCGTGAACTGAATGTAATCAGCTATATCAAAGAAGGCGACCTTCTGGCAAAATTATTTCCGGAAGATCGTGGAATCAAAGGATATGATGTGCAGGGAAGGGAAATTAAACCAAAACAAGTACGCTCCCTTCAGTTAGAATATGGAAATAATATCCGGGTATCGGAAGACAAAACAGAACTGTACTCTGAAGTAACCGGACATGCAAGTCTGGTAAATGGTAAGGTATTTGTATCAGATGTCTATGAAGTCCCGGCAGACGTGGATAATTCCACCGGTAATATTGATTATCCGGGAAACGTTACCGTAAGAGGTAATGTAAAGGGTGGTTTTTCAATTATTGCAAAAGGTGATATAGTAGTAGAAGGCGTGGTAGAAGATGCACTGATACAGGCGGGTGGTCAGATTATTGTAAAACGTGGAATTCATGGAATGACCAAAGGAATACTTCGGGCACAGGGAAATGTTATCTGCAAGTTTATTGAAAATGCAACCATCATTTCCGGAGGTTATGTTGAAACAGATTCTATTTTACATAGTAAGGTATCAGCAGCAACAGAGGTTCGCGTAAGTGGTAAGAACGGATTCATAACAGGTGGTGTTATCCGGGCGGGCAGTCTGGTAGAAGCCCAGACCATTGGTTCCAGCCTTGGAGCAGGAACACGTATTGAAGTTGGTGTGGATCCGGAAAAGAAAGAACGTTATGTGAAAGTGCAGGAAGAACTGCTTCAGCTGAATAAGACCATTGAACAGATTCGGACGATTCTTACTACCTATGGAGAGAAGCTTAAGAATAAAGAAAAACTGGATCAGGGAAAAATCCAGTATATTGAACAGCTTATGCGTGCTTTTAAGGAGAAGGAAGCTCAGCGTACACCATTAGAGCATGAATACGAAAGGCTGCAGAGTATATTAAATGGCAGTAGCAATGCAAGGGTGAAAGTATCAAAGACACTGTATGCGGGAGTAATTGTAAATATTACCGATGTAAGCCTTATTGTAAAGGATGACAGAAGTTTCTGCCAGCTTTATAAGGACGAGGGTGAAGTAAAAATCTCAAATATGTAATGAAGTACGGTTGAGACAGGCTGGAGGTGCATGGATATGTCGATTCGTCCGGTAGATATGAATGGAGTCATTCAAAGAACGCAGGATGTCGGAACACTGAAACAACATCAGGATATGAAACCAATGGTAGATCAGCAGAACATCCAGATAGAGGTGCAAAGAGAAGAATACCGCCAATCAGAGCAGGTGACCAGGAAAGATGATTCCCAGATGGAAGAACATCGTTTTGATGCAAAGGAAGAGGGAAAGGGGCAGTACCAGCGGCAGGAACAACGGAAAAAGAAACAGAAAGAAGACCGTGTGGTTATCAAAGGTGCAATTGGAGGCTTTGATGTTAAAATATAAAAAGGAGTGTATCTGACAGATGACAGGCGTGGAAATCATCCTGATTCTGGCTGGTCTGGTTATGATGATAGGAAGCTTTATGGTAACAGAAAAGCTATCCGGTGCAGAATTAGACCGTATTGCGGAACTGAGTCAGAATGAGATAAAAAAAATACTGGAAAACAAGTTAAAAGATGCAGAAGCTGCGATAGAAGACCAGATTGACCATGCAATTGAAGATTCCACAGATAAGGTGGAGCGGGCATTGGACAAAGAGACCAATGAAAAAATGCTGGCAATCGGTGAATATTCGGATACCGTTATGGAGAAGATGAATCAGACCCATAATGAGATTATGTTTTTATACAGCATGCTAAATGACAAGCACACAGAACTGACAAAGCTTGCAGGACAAATTGGCGAGATGTCAGCCGAAATCGGTGAGAGCTTAGAAGAGGCGAAAGAGTCTGTAGTTAAAGAAACGGAAGAAGTAAAAGTCACAGAGGAACCGGTGGAGACAGAAACGGAACCGGCAACCGGAGAAATGGAAGAACAGCCGGAGCAGACTAATCATAACGAAAAAATCCTTGCCTTATACAGTCAGGGAAAATCGTATGTAGAGATAGCAAAGGAACTGGGCCTTGGACAGGGTGAAGTGAGATTGGTTGTAGGATTGTATAAAGGAGTAGATACAAGTGAAGTTTAAGTATTATCTGAGAGGCTTGGGAATTGGTATTCTGATAAGCACGATTATCTTATCCGTATCATTTGCAATGAAGAAAAATGACCTTTCAGATGATGAAATCATTGCAAGGGCAAAAGAACTTGGAATGGTAATGGAAGATACCGGAAAGGACACCATACCAAAAGCTACAGAAACAGAAGATGAGATTCCAAAGAGCACGGAAGACGGTTTTAATACAGAACAGACAGATATGCAGCCGGGAACAACTGATTCAGGGGAGATATCGCAGGATGTGGGAACAGATGGAGCGGATGCCGTACCACCGTCACAGGATGGAACCAATATGGTACAGAAGGAATTTACCGTAGAAGTAGGAGATTCTTCTAATGCAGTTTCGCAGCGTCTGCAGGAAGAAGGTCTTGTGGACAATGCAGAAGCATTTAATAAATATATGGTAGATAATAATTATGCCAATTTTGTCCTGCCCGGAACCGTAACGATTCCGGAAGGGGCTGGCTATGAAGAAATTGCCGGAATACTTACGGATAAAACGATTCATCATTAAAAAAAGGTTGCATAGCATGGCTGAGTATGATATAATCCATGCGTTGCGATAAATTTACACATATACCGATTGTCAGATTGGTGCCGTAAGGTTGTCTGATAATAAGAAGTATATGGAAGAATAACCAAATGGAGGAAAAACAATGAGCGTTATTTCAATGAAACAGTTATTAGAAGCAGGTGTTCATTTTGGACATCAGACCAGAAGATGGAATCCTAAAATGGCTCCATACATCTACACAGAGAGAAATGGTATCTACATCATTGACCTGCAGAAATCTGTAGGTAAAGTTGATGAGGCTTACAAGGCTATGGCAGATATCGCTGCTGATGGTGGTACTATTCTTTTCGTAGGAACAAAGAAACAGGCTCAGGATGCAATCAAAACAGAAGCAGAGCGTTGTAACATGTTCTATGTAAACGAGAGATGGTTAGGTGGTATGCTTACTAACTTCAAGACAATCCAGAGCCGTATTGCAAGATTAAAAGCAATCGAAACTATGGAAGAGGATGGAACATTTGATGTTCTTCCTAAGAAAGAAGTTATCAAATTAAAGAAAGAATTAGATAAATTACAGAAGAACTTAGGCGGAATCAAAGAAATGAAGAAGATTCCAGATGCTATCTTTATCGTAGATCCTAAGAAAGAAAGAATCTGCGTTCAGGAAGCTCATTCCTTAGGAATTCCACTTATTGGTATCGCAGATACAAACTGTGACCCGGAAGAGTTAGATTATGTAATTCCTGGTAACGATGATGCAATCAGAGCCGTTAAATTAATCGTTTCTAAAATGGCAGATGCTGTTATCGAAGCAAATCAGGGAACTGTTGATGTTGACACTGAAGCTGCAGAGGATGCAGAAGAAGCTGTAGAGGCATAAGAACAGTATTTTAAACGATAAGAAACACGCAACGTGTGTATAAAACAGGACAGACAGTAATTGCCTGTCCTTACCTTTAGAAAAAATAAATGGAGGAAAATGAAGATGGCTATTACAGCAGCAATGGTAAAAGAACTGCGTGAATTAACCGGCGCAGGAATGATGGATTGTAAAAAAGCATTAGGTGAAACAGACGGCAACATGGATGAGGCTGTTGAATATTTAAGAAAAAACGGACAGGCAAAAGCTGAGAAGAAAGCTGGAAGAATCGCAGCAGAAGGCCTTTGTACTGTTGTAGTAAAAGATGATAAGACAGCAGCAGTTGTTGAAGTTAACTCTGAAACAGACTTCGTTGCTAAAAATGATACATTCCGTGAGTTTGTAGAGGCTGTTGCAACACAGGCAGTAAACTCTGACGCAGCAGACATGGATGCATTCATGGAAGAAAAATGGAATGCAGATGAAAGCAAGACAGTAAAAGATGCATTAGTAGAGAAAGTTGCAGTTATCGGAGAGAACTTAAAGATTCGTAGATTCGAAAAGGTTGTAGCTGAGAATGGTTGTGTAGTATCTTATATCCATGGCGGCGGAAGAATCGGTGTTATCGTTGATGCTGACACAACTGTTGTAAATGATGCAGTAAAAGAAGCATTAACCAACATTGCAATGCAGATAGCAGCTTTAAATCCAAAATATGTTTCCAGAGATGAAGTAAGTGCAGATTACATCGCACATGAGAAAGAAATTCTCTTAGCTCAGATTATGAATGATCCGAAAGAGTCCCAGAAACCGGAAAAGGTTATCCATGGAATGATCGAAGGACGTATCAGCAAAGAGTTAAAAGAAATCTGCTTAGTAGATCAGGTATATGTAAAAGCAGAAGATGGAAAACAGTCTGTTGGTAAATACGTTCAGGAAGTAGCAAAAGCAAACAACGCAAACATCACAATCAAAGGTTTCGTAAGATTTGAAACAGGCGAAGGTCTGGAGAAAAAAGAAGAAAACTTTGCAGAAGAAGTTGCAAAACAGATGAAATAAATCATAAGTTATCATAACTTGATTTTATAAAAAAAATTCTATTTTATAACGGGTGAAAACCCACATTATAGAGGAGAAAATCCCTTAAATGTACTATTTTTAGTATGTTTGAGGGATTTTTTTTGCTTTCTGAATCCTGAAAATGCAAAATATCTTAAATTCATAAAATATCATAAATTATCACGTCTTATCGTAGAATTTTGGTTTATTTTGGTTTGATTTGGGAAAATTTTGGTTCAACCAAATTAGATGCGAAGTCTTCCTGTTTCTTTAGTAAGACGAAAATGTAACACAATAATCAGAGCCGATATGAGTTTTCATTCTAAAAAATGTATAAGGAGGAAGAAAGAAATGAAGAAAGCTATTTTAGCTACTAAAGTCGGAATGACTCAGATCTTCAATGAAGACGGCCAGTTGATTCCGGTAACAGTTTTACAGGCTGGCCCTTGTGTCGTAACTCAGGTTAAGACAGAAGAGAACGATGGATACGAAGCAGTTCAGGTTGGATTCGGAGACATCAGAGAAAGCCTTGTTAACAAACCGGAAAAAGGACACTTTGACAAAGCTGGCGTTGCAGTAAAGAGATTCGTTAAAGAGTTCAGATTTGATAACGCTGCTGAATATACAGTAGGACAGGAAATTAAAGCTGATATCTTTGCAGACGGCGATCACATTGATGCAACAGCTGTTTCCAAAGGTAAAGGTTTCCAGGGTGCGATCAAGAGACATGGTCAGTCAAGAGGACCTATGGCTCACGGTTCCAAATATCACCGTCATGCAGGTTCCAATGGTGCTTGTTCTGATCCGAGCAAGGTATTCAAAGGAAAACACATGCCAGGTCATATGGGAAATGTTCAGGTTACTGTACAGAACCTTGAGATCGTACGCGTAGATACAGAAAATAACTTACTGTTAGTTAAAGGTGCTGTTCCAGGACCTAAGAAATCTTTGGTTACAATCAAAGAGACAGTAAAGGTCGCTAGATAAGGCTTTTACGGGAAAGGAGGAACGCCCCGGTCTGGAAGCCGGAGGGCCTGCGGGAATGTTCAGGTGTAAAGGCAGGCGGACCTGATGTTTCCGATTTTTGCGAAGGCCCGTTTGCCGGAATTGGAGCGTCAGCGGCCCTGCTTGTTTTTAATGCGGTTTCTGAGATGGGCTTCTTCAAAAAGGCCGTCCATGTATAATCCCACGGCTTGAGCTTTTCTGAGGCTCCGGGCTGCATCCCTCAGGGCCGGAAGCGCTTCTTCATAGGATGGCATTTTTCCTTTTTTAACAGGGGATGCTTCCACAAGGTGCCACCCCCACCGGCTTTTGAGAAGTACCGGCCTGTTGTCCGGAACGTCTGCCAACGCCAGACCCAGGGTTTCCTTGGCGCGGGCGGGGCTTATCCAGCCGAGTTCCCCGCCGGCGGGAGCGGAACGTTCGTCTTCACTGAATTCCCTGGCGAGCCGGGAGAAGGATTCCCCTGCCTTCAGCCGCTCCAGCAGCGCGGCCAGGACGCTCTCCGCGGTTTGCCGGACCTGGGCTTCTTCCCTGTTCAGGGTAGCCAGGAAGATGTGCCTGGTTTTCCGCAGATCAGGAGGGGTGAGCTGGTCCCGAATCAGGTTGTAGTAGGTTTTCAGGTCTTCGTCGGACGCTTCCGCCGCCTGGGCGGTTGCCCGGTAGAGCTGTTCCGTCTGTTTGAGCCTGGCCGCTATTTTTTTTTGAAATTGTTCCTGCGTCAATTTCTGGCCATGCAGGGTTTTCAGGTATTGTTCCGTGTCTCCGTCAAAACGGGACCGGATTTGTTCCACGGCGCGTGCCGCTTCCGCGTTGCGGTTGGGGAGCTGGAGGTCATTGACGCTGGTTTTCAGGCGCAGAAGGGAGGAGCCAATCAGGTCATACCTGGCCCGCGGAGCCAGGTCGCCGGGGATGTCCGGTTCATGAGTAAGTTTGATCCCGCCTTCCATATCCAGCACGGGAGGCTGGCGCAGCATTTTCAGTTCCGTCATTCTTCGGGAAATCTGGTTGGCGGTGACGGGTTCCCCGTACACTTCCGCTATCCGGGCGGAGCTGTCTCCTGGCGGCCCTGGCAACGGTTTCAGGTACGCGTCCATCCTGCCGGCCAGAAAGCCGTGCCAGACAAACAAGTCTCCCACCAGATAGAGCAGGAAGGCTCCATAAATCACAAGCCTGAGCGTGAATTTTCCAGTGGGAGACATGGCAGGAGAAGAAGGGCAAAGAGCTTAGTTTCCGCCGCCGGAGTCTGCCAGGCGGGCGGATTCTGGAGGAAGGAAGTTGCGGAATCTCTTCTTTTCAATGCACTTCATGTAGGCTTCTTCCGGGGAGACGATGCCCTGCTGGAGTTTTTGCCAGATGGCGTCATCCATGAATTGCATGCCCATGGCCTTGCCGCCGACGATGACGTCAGGGATTTTCTGCGTGGCGCCTTCACGGATGATGGCCGCCACGGCCGGCGTGGCAAAGAGAATTTCATTGACGGCTACGCGTCCCGGTTTGTCGCTGCGCTTCATCAGGAGCTGCGCCACGACGCCGCGGAGGGAACCCGCAAGCATGGTGCGCACCTGGGATTGCTGGTCAGACGGGAATACGTCAATGATACGGTCAATGGTTTTGCTGGCGTTGTTCGTGTGCAGGGTGCCGAATACCAGAAGGCCGGTTTCCGCCGCCGTGAGCGCCAGGGAGATGGTTTCCAGGTCGCGCATTTCACCCACCAGCACGATGTCGGAGTCTTCACGAAGGGAAGCCCGGAGGCCGTCTGCGAAGGAAGGCGTCTGGAGAGGCACTTCCCTCTGGGTGACGATGGATTTTTTGTTGGGATGGACGAATTCGATAGGTTCCTCTACGGTGATGATGTGCCGCGCCTGGTTGCTGTTGATGTAGTCGATGATAGCGGCCAGCGTGGTGGATTTACCGGAGCCGGTGGGCCCTGTGACCAGCACAAGGCCGGATCTCATATGGGCGAATTCCTTGACGACCGTAGGCACGCCCAGTTCTTCCAGCGTGGCTATTTTGGTGGGAATGAGGCGGAAAACAGCCCCCAGGCCGTGCTGCTGCTTGAAGTAGTTGCAGCGGAAACGGGATGTTTCATCCATTTCATAGGCAAAGTCCAGGTCTCCTTCTTCCAGATATTTCTGGAAGGCCTGGGGATCGCATATTTCCGCGAGAAGGTTTTTGAACGCCTGGCCTTCCAGGTTTTCGTCGGAGATGGCGGAGATGGTCCCGTTAACGCGGACTTTAGGAGGCTGGCCTTCGCTGAGGTGAAGGTCGGAACCGCCCGCTTCTACGAGGTATTTGAAGTATTGGTCGATGACAGCCATAACAGGAGTGTTTCAAAATTAAAGGTTACTTGATTCCCAGGAAGGATTTCATGATGGTTTTGTCTTCCGCGCGGAAGATGCAGTCTTCCGTGGTGATGAGGCCCGCCTGGTGCAGGGCCCGGAGCGAGTCGTCCATCAGGATCATGCCCTGGGCTTTCCCTGTCTGGATGCAGCCGGGAATCATGAATGTCTTGCCTTCGCGGATGCAGTTGGCGATAGCCGGCGTATTAACCAGCATTTCAATGGCCAGAGCGCGGCCGTTGCCGTCTGCTCTGGGAACCAGCTGCTGGGAGATGATGCCGCGCAGGGATTCGCTGACCATGATGCGGATCTGGTCGCGTTGTTCCACCGGGAAGACGTCCAGCACGCGGTCCACCGTACGGGCTGCGGAGCCCGTATGCAGGGTGCCGAGCACCAGATGGCCGGTTTCTGCCGCCGTGAGCGCCAGGGAGATGGTTTCCAGGTCGCGCATTTCGCCCACCATAATGACGTCAGGGTCTTCACGGAGGGCTCCGCGGAGGGCCCGCGCGAAGGATTCCGTATGTTTATGCACTTCACGCTGGTTGACGTGGCAGTTTTTGGAGGGAATCAGGTATTCGATGGGGTCTTCAAGCGTGATGATGTGGTCGTGGCGGTCCTGGTTGATGAAATCCACGATGGAGGCCAGCGTGGTGGATTTACCGGAACCTACGGAGCCCGTGACTAAAATGAGACCGTTGGTGTAGCGGGTGAGGGGCACCACGTATTCCGTCGGCAGCCCTATTTCCTCCATGGTGCGCACCCGCGTGTTGATGATGCGGAAGCAGATGTCATAGCCCAGGCGCTGTTTAACCACGGATGCGCGGTAGCGGCCAAAGTCATTGGCGTAGGCAAAGTCCACGTCCCCCCGTTGCTGAAGGCGGTTCCATTCCGGGTCTTCCAGAAAGCCCCTCGCCAGCACTTCCGTGTCCTGGGGCGTGAGATTGGGCGCTTCCTCCCAGATGGGGAGAAGCTGGCCGAACCGGCGCCAGGTGGGACGGCTGTTGACGGCAAGGTGGATATCGGAACAGTCATAATCCTGTCCAAGTTTGAGATATCCGTCGACGTGGGGCAAAATGTATTCGCTCATGTTGTGAATGCAGCAAACTGATAAAGCTACATATTAACGAAAACAGAGCTTTTTTGACCAGCAAAAAATGTCTGGGAACCGATTTCCATGAAAGCGGCTTTGCCCTGTTCCGCGACGGGTGAGGAATTTCGAGAGGGGAAGTTTTGCGGAAGAGCTGCGGGCGTTTGTTTCCGGGGAAGGGGAGGATGATGGAACAGGGGGCTGGCGCGGCAGGCCGGCTTTTACGCCAGGCATGATTTATTGTTCCCTGGAAGGCAGGAGGGATATAGGGAGGTTCTCATTTAACGGCGCGGGAACATCCCCATTTTTTACGGCAGCGGAGTTCCCGAACCTTTTTCAAGAAGCAGCAGAAAACCGCTGTATTGGTCTGAAAATCCTGTTATTTGAACAGGTTGAGGAATTTTTTGCCGGCCAGGCCGATCCCCATTTTTTTCAGGGAAGGGAAAGCCAGGGTAATCAGAATTTCAACGATGAAACGGAAGATGGAGGAATTAACCCAGCTTCCGGAAGTGCGCGGCTGCGGGGGAGGGGCCGGATTGCTTTTTTTCCCCGCAAACATGCGGATGAGAAGAACGCCTCCCACCGTTCCGACAATAGAGCCGATTACAGGCAGGGACATGGCCTTTTTTTTCAATTTACGGAAGTGGTCGGCCTGCTGCTGCGTCTTTTGCACCAGGCTGTCCGCCTCATTGACGATGTCCAGCCGGGAGGAAGCTACCCGCATCAGGAGTGCGAGCTTTTCTTGAGAGCCATTTGCAGACATGATAAATCCGTTTTAAGTTCTTCCGCCGTCGCCGGAGCGATAGGCGTTACATGGGTTCGGCTGAAAAGGATGAACCCGGCTGCGGCGGCCAGGAGATGAAAGCCCGTGGTTACGGCAAGCCCGGCGATAATTCCCCAGAAATACGCCATGACCACAGTCAGAAGGCACCACAGAAATAGATAGCCGAAGAAGGCCATGAAGGCGCCCATCAGGAGAAAGGCCGTTTTTTTGCCCAGCCTGTTGGACGCTTCCTTCAGTTCCAGTTTGAGCAGTGCGGCCAGGGCTTCCGCATGGGCCAGGGCTGCCGTCCCGGTTTCCCGGAGGGACCGGACCATGGCCATCCCTTCTTCCTTTTCCTCCACAAGGGGGGTGACGAAGGTTCGCTTGAGTTTGTCGATCAGTCCCATGGTTCGGTTTGAAAGGGGAAGGAGGACGCCATGCGCATGGCACGCATGGCGCGGGATGAAGGGAGAGGGTTAACGACGGCGGATAAGCAGACCGATGAGAAGGCCCACGCCCATGGCAATCAGCACGGACTGGGTGGGCTTTTCCTTCACGTATTCTTCGCCTGCTTCGTGGAACTTCTTGGCCTTGTCACGGATGACTTCTCCCTTTTCCTGGGCGTAGTCGCAGATGGTGCTGGCCTGTTCCGTAGCCGCCTTGCGGATTTGGTTTACTTTAGCTGCGGCGAAGGCCCTGGCCTGTTGAAATCTGGTGACGGCAAGCTCGCGGGCGGAAGGGCAGGAGCAGGAAGTGTCGTTTGCTGCTGCGGTCGTTTCAAGTTCGGTTTGGTTGTCTTGCATGGTTGATTAGAGTATTAAGGGTTGGTTCCTGTTGAAAAACATGTCGACTTACATGTTTTCGCCTCTCACATTGGAAATTATTTAGCACGCTTCCCACTATTGGCAAGTGTGTAAAGCGGCTTCACCCGGAATTGTGCGGTCTCTCAGCGGCGGCTTCCTGAAAAACCGCCGCGGGGGTCCGGTTTGACTTGGGGTTCGTTAGGATTCCGGTACCTCAGAATGCCGTAATCCCTCAGATTGCGGATGAATTCCTGAGCGTTGGTCCGGAAGCGAGCATCGTACATAAGCAGCCCAAGAAAGCCCTGGTTTTTACGTGCATCAGCCGTGAAGGAGGAGATTTGTTCAGATGCTTTCCTCAGAGCGGCCAGCGTAGGGGGGATTGCCTTGACGGCGGGGTCCAGAGTGTTGAGCTTTTCTTCAGCTCCGGCAATGAGTTTGCGGGCATCCCGGACGGTGTCTTTCATGGCCGCGACCGAGGAGCGCGTTTCTTCCATGAGGCCGGGGAGCTGTTCTCCCGCCCGGTTTATTTGAGACAGTACGCTGCCGAGGTTCTGGATGTTCTCCCGGTTCAGGATGCCCTCGTTGATCAGCCTGGTCGTCTGGGCCAGCCCTTTGGCCGCCTCTCCGATATTGAGGATGGCGTCGTCAATGTTGTCCGAATTTTTCTCGATTTGCTTGAGGATTTTCAGGATTTCCTCTGTGGCGCCCACGGCATTGTTTTTGATTTTGCTGAAATCGCTTTCCGGCTGACCGATGATGGTGGCATGGGGAAGGATGTATTCATGCGTGGGCTGGGCCGGAGGGACGATATCGATGTATTTGTCGCCCAGGATGTTCTGCATGTCCACCCGGAAGACGGACCCTTGCTGGATTTTCACGTCGCTCTGAATGCTGGCTTCCAGCATGACTTCATTGCCGGAAGGCAGGAGTTCAGGGGCTTTGGTGACTTTCCCCACCGTGACGCCGCCCAGGCGTATCTGGGAATCCTTGATGAGCCCCGCCGCATCTTTGAAAATGATGTTGATGGGGTAGGTTTGCTCCTTGGATGTTTTGATGTTGCCGAATCCCAGGATGACTCCGATAATCATCAGGATCCCGGCGATCAGAAAGATGCCTACCCAGGTTTCCGGTTTAAGTTTCTGTTTCATGGCTCTGTGGCAAGATGGTTATTGTTTGCGTTCCCGTTCCGCCCGTTCCAGCAGAACCCGTTGGAAGTTTTCATTTTTGCCGGACAGGGCTGCCCAGTTTTCCCCGGAGTCCCCGTACAGGAATTTTTGCAGGATTTCGTCTTTGGAGTGCAACAGTTCTTCCGGAGTTCCCGTCCAGTAAACCTCACCGTTTCTGAGATAGACGATTTTGTCCGCGATGCGGATCACGCTGGGCATGTCATGGGAGACAATGACGGTGGTGATGCCTTTGTCCTTGCAGATTTGCCGGATGAGGAAGCTGATGCTGTCCGTAACGATGGGGTCCAGGCCCGCTGTGGGTTCGTCATAGAGCAGGCATTCCGGAGTGGTAATGATTGCCCTGGCTACGGCGACGCGCTTGATCATGCCGCCGGAGAGGCTGGCCGGCATTTTTTCCTGCTGTCCCAGCAGTCCTACGGAATCCAAAGCGGCTGAGATACGGGTGTCCAGTTCGTTTTCATCCCTGATCCCCGCCTCCCGCAGGGGGAAGGCTACGTTTTCTCCCACGCTCAGGGAATCGAATAAGGCTCCCTGCTGGAACATGAATCCGATGTTGCTGCGGATTTGCTTTTTGATTTTTTCCGGCGCGCCGCTGATGCGCCTGCCGTCTATTTCCACATAGCCGTCCAAAGGGTCCATCAGGCCGTCCAGATGTTTCAGAATGACGCTTTTCCCGGCTCCGGAACCTCCTATTAAAGCCATCAGTTCTCCCTTGCCCACGTCAAAGCTTACGCCTTTCAGCACTTCCTGGGTGCCGAAGCTTTGTCTGAGCTGATGGACGCGGATGAATGGCTGCATGGCGGCGGGGAAAGGCTATCTCATGAATCCCATGGGGAAGAAAGAGTTGAGGATCATGGTCAGGATAAAGTTGGCGATGAGCAGGGCCACGGAAGCGTATACCATGGCCTGCATGGTGGATTTGCCTACGCCCACGGCGCCGTTCGTGGTGTTCAGCCCCTCCCGGCAGGAGATGGTGGAAATGATGAGGCCAAAAGCAAGAGCCTTGACCAGGGCTACGAAGATGTCCCCCATGGTGACGAATTTGCTCATGAAGTGCATCCAGTAGGCCTGGTCTACGTTAAAGGCGGTGACGCTGACAATGTACGCGGAGGCGATGCCCACCAGAACGGCTTCCATCATCAGGATGGGCATGGAAATAAGCATGGCCTGTATCCGCGGCTTCACCAGGTAGTCTACCGGATCCACATTCATGGATTTAAGGGCATCCACCTGTTCCGTGACTTTCATGGTGCCGATTTCCGCGGCCATGGCGGATCCGACGCGCCCCGCAAGCATCAGCCCGGTGATGACGGGGCCCAGCTCCCGGAACATACCCACGGCGACGACGGCCCCGCCCATGGTTTCCATTCTCACCGTTTGAAGCTGGAATAGTGTCTGGGCTTCCAGCACCGCGCCGGTGAACGCGCCGGTGATGATAACCACCGGCTGGGATTGCACCCCGATTTTTGCAATTTGCTCCACAAGCACGCGCATCCGGAATTGGCCGGACCACATGCATGAAGCCACTTGATAAAGCAGCAATCCGATTGACCCCAACCGGTCAACCAGCCTTAAAGCGGCGCGGCCGATCATGGTTGCTACATGGAATTGCATGGCTTCTACTAATCACTTCTTCCTCTTCAAGAGCAAGCGCAATGTATGCCACGGGAGGAAAAGGGAGGTTCCGCGTCAGTCTGCCAGCCGATGGATATAAGGCGTTTCCTGCGTTCCGGGGATGGTGCGCAGCATGAGGCGCGGCGGCAGTTTCAGGCGTGTCCATTCGGATGCGCGGGCCTGCCGCTGCAGACGGCGGATTTCCCTTTCCGATTCCGGGAACCGATTCACCAGTTCCGTGGCGGATTCATGTTCCCGGTGCAGGCGGATGAGAAACCCGTCGCGCCTGGCGGCCTCCGGAGCGGGAGAAATAAAACCGGGGAACACGTTTGCCAGTTCCGTTTCGTATAAATCCCCCAGCGGCATGAAATCCGCGGCTAAAGCGGCTGGAAGGAAGCGGGGCGCCGTCATGATATCCGTCCCCGTCAGAGAAGAGATCAGCAGGGCGCCTTCTTCTTCCGCCCATTGGCGCATGAGCCACGCGATTGCAGCTTTTTCGTCCAGCCCTCCGGCTTTGGCGGGGAAAGAAACCATCCGTACGCCAATGCCAGCCGTGCCGGCGAAGGCTTGAACTCTTTCCCGTGTCTTTTCCGGAATGCCGGGCAGGGAGGGGAGGAACCCCGTCACTTCCAGAGAGGGGCACGTTTCCTTCAATAGTTCCGCCAACAGGAGGGATGCGGAATTTTCCAGCAAATTCAGGCAGACGGCCCCGTACCCGCTTTTCAGAATGAAGTCTTTCATTCCTTTGCGGAGGGCGTGCCGGAGCTGTTGTTCCGGGGAGGGCAGGGGGAAGTCCGTTCCTGTGGGGTTTTCCGGTGAAATGACGGCGGAATCCCGTTCAAAAAGACGCAGCCGTTTGAGAAGATTTTCATTGCCGGACCATACGGAAGATGCGCCGGGCAGCAGAAACGGACCTTCTCCCCCGGCCAGGCGGGCCGTGAATACGGGCAGGCCTGTTTCCCGCGCCGTCAGGCGGGCTTCTTCCTCATCCTGTTCCAGCAATCCCTCATGCCATGCATTGGCAGGCGTGCGGAACAGCAGGCATGTGACGGAAACGTGCGGCGGAGGAATTTCTCCCCACGGGGCGATGGAAAAAACTGCCTCATCCTCCGTTCTCCAGATGCCAAAGACGGGAACGCGTTCTTTTCCATGCGGGGAGGGAGGGATAACGGCCTGCCGGGGAAAGGAAAGGCCGTTCCTCAACAGGTGGAATCTTATGCCTTCCGCATCCGTCGCTCCCAGCAGCAGGGGGACGTCCGCTATTTCCCGTGCCAGATAGGCCAGGGCCGCCCGGTGCTGGGTCCGGAAGCCGCTGCGCAGAGCCAGTTCCCCGGTATGCACGCCGCTGAGGGCCAGCGGCGGACAGAGGACGAGCTCCGCGCCTGCGTCCAGGCAGGAACGGTACAGTTCCACGATGGTTCTGAGATTTCGGGGAAAGTGGCCGGGAATGGTTTCCGGTTGGATTAATCCTGTCTTCAGCATGCGACGGAAAGGTAGACCATTACGGGGTGGCGGGCAAGCCGGGATGCCCGGAAGTCTGCCCGCCAGGCATTTACCCATGCAGTTTTTATCGCAAGGAGCTTGTCATTCACGGTCTTCATGGTATGATCCCTGCCGATTGCGCGCCGTCCGTTCCCGGGCGCGGCCATCCGGAATACTTATGAGGAAACAGTCAACAGAGGGGCAGGAATCCTCCATCCAGCGCGCCAGGGCATTGTGGCGCGAGTATCTTCTTCCTTATAAGGGTACGCTGGTGTGGGCTGTGGTCGGAGGCATTGTGGCCGCTGTTTCCAGCGGTTTCGGCATTCCGGTGATTTTACAGGAGATGTTTCCCGTGATTTTTGACGGGAAACCGTTGCCTCCGTGGGCGGAACGGGTGCTCTTGTGGTATGTGAGCCCGGAAAACCTGCCCCTGGTGACGGTGTGGGCCACGGCGGCCATGCTCCCGCTGGTGGTGGTGGTGCGCGGCCTGTCTTCTTTTGTCAATGTCTATTTGCTTTCCAAAATAGGGCTGGGAGTTCTGGAGACATTGCGGCTCAAGGTGTACAGAAAGTATCAGGATTTGTCCTTGGCTTTTCACGACCGGCAGCAGAAGGGGGACCTGCTGAGCCGCCTGATGCAGGATACCCAGTTTCTCCAGGGCGGCCTGGTACAGATTGCCAATGACCTTATTATCCAGCCCCTGACTCTTTTGGCCGCGTTAGGGTTTCTGATTTACAGAGCCTCCGTCAGCGAGCAGTTTCTTATTCTGCTGGCGAATATGCTCCTGGTAGGCGTTTGCGTGATTCCCATCCGGTACATCGGCAGGAAAATGCTTGCCCGCGCCCGGGTAGTGCAGTCCAGCCAGGGGGACCTTTCCTCCACGCTCCAGGAGAATTTTTCTTCCCAGCGGGATATCCGGGCCTTTGAACTGGAACAGCAGCAGATAAGGCTGTTCAGGGACAGAATCCGCCGTTACATCCAGGCATCCATCGGCGCGGTCAGGTGGCAGAGCCTGCTGACCCCTTTGATTGAGTTCGTCAGCGCCATAGCCATGGCCGCCACCCTGCTGGTTGGCAACATGAACGGCATGAACATGGGGGATTTTGCCGCGCTGGCTACAGCCATGTATCTTTGCTATGAGCCGGTCAAGAAGCTGGGGGCCGTTCATAACAAGGCGGAAACCCTTAATGCCGGTCTGGAACGCATCAACCACGTGCTGAATGCTCCTGATGACGTTCCCGAACCGGAAAACCCAAGGAGCCCGGCGGCATGGAAGGGGGAAGTGGAGTTCCGCAACGTTTGCTTCGGTTACCAGCAGGACTCTCCTGTCATGAGGAACATTGATCTCCGCATTCCGTCCGGGCAGGTGGTGGCCCTGGTCGGTCCCAGCGGAGCGGGGAAGACGACTTTCATTAATTTGCTGTGCCGTTTTTATGATGTCCTTTCCGGCAGCGTGAAGGTGGACGGCATCGACGTGAGGGAGATGAGTAAAAAGGAACTTCTTTCCCACATAGCGCTGGTTTCCCAGTATCCCGTTCTGTTCCGCGGCTCCGTGGCGGACAATATACGCATCGGCCGTCCGGACGCTTCCGACGCGGAGGTGGAGGAAGCCGGCCGCATGTCCGCCGTGGACAGTTTTATCAATGAGACGGGGGAAGGGTATTCCCGCATGATCGGGGAAATGGGGGAGGGCCTTTCCGGCGGCCAGCGGCAGCGCGTTTCCCTGGCGAGGGCCTTTTTGAAAAACGCTCCCATTCTGGTGCTGGATGAGGCCACGGCTTCCCTGGATATGAAGAGCGAGGAGCAGATTCAGAAGGAGATTGAGAGACTGGCTTCCGGCCGCACGACGTTCATTATTGCCCACCGTTTCAGCACCATCCGGATGGCGGACCGCATTTTGGTGCTGGAGAAAGGCCGTGTGGTTGCGGACGGCACGCATGAGGAGCTGATGGCTTCTTCTCCCCTGTACCGGGAACTTTACAATAAGCAGCAGATGGTTGCGGAGGAGGAAGGAGGCGCTCCATGTTAAGCCAGTTTTTTGAATATGCGCGGTATTTGAAGCCCGTGATGAAGCTGTTCATCGCCGCTCTGGCTGCCGGGGCTCTGGCTGCCGCCGCCAGCGGTTTCGGCTTTCCGCTGATGATTGCCAAAGTATTTCCGGTGGTGTTTGACAATACACAGATTCCCCCGGAGCTTCAGGACATGATCGCCCGGCTGGTGGCCCCGGAACACATGCACCTGGCGGTGCTGCTGGCCGTATGTTCCCTGCTGCCTCTGGTCTTCGCTGTCCGTGGCATAGGCACGTTCTTCAACGTGTACTGGATCAGCATCGTCAGCATGAAAGTGCTGGAGGCGATCAGGCTGGACGCCTTTTCCAAATTGCAGACGCTGCCCCTTTCCTTCATTGACCGCCAGAAACGGGGGGACCTGATCAGCCGCCTCATCAATGACGCCGCCAACGTGCAGGGGGGGCTGGTGGTAGCGGCCAATGACATCATCAAGCAGCCCCTGACTCTGCTGACCGCCCTTGCCTTCCTGGTGTACAAGGTATTTGTTGATCCGAATACGGCAGTGGTCCTGATGAATCTGGGGCTGATTGCGCTGGCCATATGGCCCATCCGCTTTTTCGGCCGCCGCGTGATGAAGAAGTCCAAACAGGCTCAGGACGAACTGGGCAATATTACGGCCGCAGCCCAGGAAAATTTGGCCTCCCAGCGTGAAATCCGTTCCTACGGAATGCAGGAACAGCAGGTAAATCTTTTCCTGGGGCTGATTCAGCGTTTTTTCAAAATCAATCTCAGAACGGTGAAGTACAGGCACTTCCTGGTTCCCGTGCTGGAAATGGTGACGGCGCTGGGTCTGGGCGTTTTGCTGGTAAGGGGGCATGAAATGGGCATCACCAAGGCTGATTTTACTGCTTTGGCCGCCGCCCTGTTCATGTGTTACGACCCTCTCAAACGGCTGGGTGTGACGCTTACCAATTTGAAGAGCGCTTACGCTTCCCTGGAGCGCATCAATTACCTCCTGAAAGAACCGGATACCATGCCGGAGGCCGCTGACCCCGTTCCTATGGGACGCGCCGCCGGCCGTCTGGACTATGACGGCGTTTCCTTCTCCTATGACGGTGCCCGCAAGGTGCTGGACGGCATAAACGTGCATATCCGCCCCGGGGAAGTAGTGGGGCTGGTAGGGCCCAGCGGAGCCGGAAAGACAACATTTGCCAGCCTTCTCCCCAGATTTTATGACGTTAGTTCCGGAGCCCTGCGCGTGGATGGCGTGGATGTGAGGGACGCTTCCCTGCACGATGTGCGCAAAAATATCGCCTTCGTTTCCCAGCACCCCGTCCTGTTCCACGGCACCATTATGGAAAACATCCGGCTGGGACGGCAGGACGCTGCGGATGATGAGGTGGTGGCTGCGGCGCGCGCCGCAGCTGCGGACGGCTTTATCATGGGCATGCCGGACGGCTACCAGACCATGCTTGGCGACGGAGGAAGCGGACTGTCCGGAGGCCAGCGGCAGCGTATAGCGATTGCCCGCGCTTTCCTGAAGGATGCTCCCATTCTGATTCTGGATGAAGCCACCGCTTCCCTTGATGCGGAAAGCGAGGCCCTGATCCAGCAGGAACTGGACCGGCTGGTGGAGGGAAGGACGGCGCTTATTGTGGCCCACCGTTTCAGTTCCATCCGCGTGGCGACGCGCATTCTGGTGTTTGAGAGCGGGCGCATCGTCGGGGACGGTTCCCATGCAGAGCTTTATGCCTCATGCCCGTTGTACCGGGAGCTGTATGACCGCCAGTCCCTTTAAATAAAAAGGGGACGGGAAGGAAAGCGCTCCCCGCGCCCGCACCGGGATGAATATGGCGTTTTTTTCTCAGGCCATGATGGAAAGAGCTATTGTCAAACAAGGGGCATGATGTACTATTCCGCCAGCATGAATACACTGGACGAATCCCTGATGAATGCCGTTAAAGAAGGGAAGCTTTTGGAGTCTTCCCGGACCAATATCCGCCTTCTGCTGGATGGAACCAAATCCCCCATAGCACGCGAGGCCGTAGAGGAACTGGCTGCCGCCGGGGAATGGCAGGAGTTGAACGACCGTTTTTACAAAACGCTGGCCTTCGGAACGGGGGGGCTGCGGGGACGCACCATCGGCAGCATCGTAACCCGGGCCGAGCAGGGGAACGGCGGCGTGAACGGCCGCCCGGAATATCCCTGCGTGGGAACCGCCTGCATGAACTACTTCAATGTTGGGCGGGCAATGCGGGGCCTGATTATTTATGTGAAAAAGCATGTGGAGGCTACGGACCCGGGCAGGAAGCCCCGCCTGGTCATCGGACACGACACGCGCCACTTTTCCCGTGACTTTGCCGAATTCTGCGCAAAAATCGGCACGGACCTGGGTTGTGACATTTACTTGTTCGACAGTCCTCGCGCCACTCCTGAAATCTCCTTTGCTATCCGGGAACTCCATGCGGATTCCGGCGTGGTGCTGACCGCCAGCCACAACCCCTCCCATGACAACGGTTTCAAGGCTTACTTCAATGATGGGGCCCAGCTTGTGCCTCCGCATGACAAGGCCGTGATCAAGGAGGTCAATTCCCTGACTTCCGAAGAATATGAACCGTTGCCGGAAGACCGACGCGGAACCCTTCATGTGCTGGATTCCTCCTTTGACCGTATTTACATGGACCGCTTGAAAACCGTGCTGCTCCGTCCGGAGCTTTTCAACAGGGGAGGGGCTAAGATCGTTTATTCCAACCTCCACGGGACGGGCGGCCATATCATCGTGCCCCTGTTGAAGGAACTGGGCTGCAACGTGCAGACCGTGGCGGCGCAGGATGTGCAGGACGGCCGTTTCCCGACGGTTGCTTCCCCCAACCCGGAAAATCCGCCGGCTCTGGCCCTGGCCATTGAACAGGCGGATGCTTCTGGGGCGGACATCGTCATCGCCACGGACCCGGATGCGGACCGCATGGGGGTGGCTGTGCGCGGGGAAGACGGCAAGATGCACCTGCTGACCGGCAACCAGATCGGCTCCCTGCTGGCGTGGTACCGCTGCATGAGCATGTCCGAGCTTGGCATCATCAATGACTCCAACCGTTCCCGTGCCGTGATGGTGAAAACCTTTGTGACGACGGGGCTTCAGGATGCTATCGGCCACCACTTCGGTTATGAAGTGGTCAACGTGCTCACGGGGTTCAAGTATATTGCCCAGAAACTCGGTAAATATGAACAGGCCATTCCGGCGGAAAAACGGGAAGGCTACCGCAGGATGAGCGAGGAACAAACGCGTGCCCTGCGCCTGGAATACAGCCGTTACTTTGTCTTCGGCGGGGAGGAAAGCTACGGCTACCTGGCCCAGGACTTTGTGCGGGACAAGGACGCCAACTCCGCCGCCATCATTTTTGCGGAATTGGCCGCTTATGCGGAAAGCATCGGCAAGAGCCTTCTGGAACTGCTGCATGAACTTTTTGAGCAGTTCGGTGTGTATTTGGAAATGGGAAAATCACTGGTGATGGAAGGCGCAGACGGCGCGGCCAGAATCGCCGCCCTTGCCGCCTCCTATTCCTCCAATCCTCCCACGGAAGTGGACGGCGTAGCCGTCAGCGGCATCCGGGATTTTTCCAGAGGCGACCTGGTGGACGCGGAAGGCGATCCCATTCCGGCGGAAAAAATGATTTTTGTAGATCTGGCGGACGGCCGCAGTTTTGCGGTGCGCCCCTCCGGAACGGAACCCAAGATTAAATACTACCTCTTCGGGCACGGGAAACCGGGGGCCCCTGTGAAGGAAGCATTGACGGAGGTCCAGGCCTCCCTGGACTCCCTGTGGGCGGCTGTGGAGAAGGATGCCCACAGCCGTTCCTAGGGCTAAATATTGCTGATTTCTTTCCCCCGTCTACCATGTAATGTGGACGGGGGAAATTTATTTTCTTGCCAAGGGGGCGGGAATTCCGCAGTTTATAATTCTTATGACATTTGCGGCCCACAGAACTCTCTCCGTGGCTGGTGCCCTTTTGGCCGGCCTTTTTCTCTCTTCCTGCTCCTCCCAGCAACAAGTTGAAGCTCCTGCGCGTCTTCCCGCCTACCACTTTGTGCCCGGCAAGACGGCCGTGCTGCACAACGGGAAAGCCATTCCCCCCAGAAATGCCCCTTCGCAGGTCAAGCGCGCCATTGCGGCAGCCAATTCCCTGGTCAACAAGCCGTACCGGCTGGGCGGGGGGCACAGGAGGCATTATGATACCCATTATGACTGCTCCGGCAGCACTTCCTTTGTGCTGAAGGAAGCCGGTTTGCTCACGTCCACCCGCCATTCCAGGCTTTTCCTGAATTACGGGCAGAAAGGCGCCGGGGACTGGATTTCCATTTATGCCAAAAACGGACACGTCTTCATGGTCATATGCGGCCTCCGGTTTGACACCACGGGAAGCGGGCGCCGCGGCGAAGGTCCCCGCTGGAGAGTGGACGGCCGCAATACCAGAAACTTCCTGGTGCGCCATCCTACAGGCCTTTGAACCGGGGCTGCGCGGAGGAAAACCGCGTTTTCTGCGTATGTTCGCGCAGGCTTTCTTGAATAATGGAAAGTAATGTGCTATCAGGTGCGAGGACGTTGATAGTTCCTTGACTTTCATGGCTAAGACAAAAATTCACGTAGGGCTTGAGATAGGGACAAGCAAGACTTGCATGGTTGTAGGCGAAGTGAAGCCGGATGCGACCGTGACAATCATCGGCGTGGGTGAGGTTCCTAGCGAGGGCGTGGTTCGCGGAGAGATTGAAGACACTTCCAAGGTCATCCAGTGCATTTACGATGCGTGGAACATGGCCCAGGACCATGCGGACGTGGATATCATGACCGTCTATCTGTCCGTGACGGGAGCCCATATTGTGGGGCAGAACAACCGGGGGACGTTCCGTCTCCCCCCGGACGAAAGCATTATTTCCCAGGAGCATATGGACGAGGTGACGGAAATTGCCCGGGACGTCGCCCTGGGGCCGGAACAATTCGTCCTGCACCGCGTGCCCGGCCTCTTTTCCGTGGACGGGCAGGAGAACCTGACCAATCCCGCCGGATTGACCGGAAGAACCCTGGACATCGACTGCCATATCATCCACGGAATCAAATCCCGCATCACCAACTCCTTCCGTTGCGTGCGGGAAGTTCCGCTGGATATTGCGGATGTGGTTTTTGCCCCCATTGCCACGGCCCAGTTTGTACTCAACAGGCAGGTCAAGCAGGCGGGCGCTCTGCTTATTGACATGGGAGCGGGCACGACAGACTATGTGCTTTACCTGGACGGCCAGCTTGTGGCCTCCGGATGCGTGCCGCTGGGCGGCGACCACATTTCCAATGACATCACGCTGATGACCGGCATTCCGCTGGCCCAGGCGGAGCTGCTCAAGAAAACGGAAGGGGACGCCAACAGCTTTTCCGGGAAAACCAACGAGATGGTGCGCGTGCGCGGAGAGGGGCATATGAAGGATGCCGCCATCGAACGCAACGTGCTGAATGAAATCATCCGTTCCCGTCTGTTGGAAATCTTCAATCTGGTCAAATCCTCCCTGCCCAAGGATACTTTCAAGGGCAACCGCTGCCACGGCGTGTACCTGTGCGGGGGCGCCAGCCTGATGCGCGGTGTGGGGGAACTGGCCTCCCACGTGTTCGGCGTGGCCATCAGCCGGCCTACGCTGGTCAAAAACGGAGCGCCTTCCTACCTGGACGATCCGCGCTACTGCACGGCCATAGGCCTGATACGGTATGCCCAGATTCTGGATGCCGAGCTGCCGCAGCAGCGCAGCTGGCTGGGCCGGATGCTGGGTTTCTTCGGAAAGAAGAACTCCTGATCAACCTTTATCCAAATTAACAACCATGCTGGAAATTTCTCCCCAGGGGCCGTCCGGCCTGCCCGGAAAAATCTGCCTGTGCGGCATAGGGGCCGCAGGCACCAAGGTAATGGAAGAAGTGTTGTTGCTGGCCCCTCAGCCAGCTTCCGTTTGTGCCATGAATCTTGATGCCCGGCTCTTGAACGCTTCAGCCGTTCCGTGCAAGGTCCATCTGGGCGCCAGGCTTACCAGAGGGCTCGGCTCCGGCGGAGACGCCTCCGTAGGAGCCCAGGCGGCCTGTGAAAGCGAGTCTTCCATTCTCCGTGCTCTGGAAGGCAGCGCCCTGGCTGTTCTTGTCGCCGGGCTGGGCGGGGGAACAGGGTCCGGCGTGGCTCCGGAAGCGGCCCGTCTGGCCAAGGAACAGGGGGCTTATGTCGTCAGCGTTGTCATCCGTCCCTTCAGGTTTGAAGGGGAACGGCGCGCTGTCCAGGCGGATGAAGCGCTGTCCCGCCTTGCCCTGTATTCCGACATGGTGCTGCGGTTTGACAATGACGCCATGGAAGGTCTCATAGACCCCGACAGGGGAGTGCTGGAAGCCTTTTCCGTAGTTAACGCCCTTATAGCCCGTGCCGTGCTTATTGTGCCGTCTCTGTTGAATTCTTCCGGAAACCTGCTCCGGGTGGGATTGGACGACCTGCTCAGCGTAGCCGGAACGGGAAAAGGAATTTGCTCCTTTGGCGTGGGTGAAGCGTCTGCGGATGCTTCCGTGGCGGACATATTGGATCAGGTCCGGCATTCCCCTCTCTTTCTGGAAAAACGTTTGGGGGAAGTGGATGATGTCCTGGTTCTGGTGCGCGGCGGAGCTTCCCTGACACTGCAACGCCTGGAAGCCCTGGTGGACGGGGTGGCGGAAATCCTGGGGAAGGGGGTGCGCCTTCACATCGGCGCTTCCGTGGAGCAGCAGACGGAAGACCGCCTGTCCCTGACCGTGCTGGGCGCCGTGCCTGTGGTAGAGACATCTGTTTCCCCGTCTGTTGTGCTTCAGCGGGAAGTGGCGTCGCAGACAGTGCTTGTACCGGAGGAAAAATCTTTCCTCGGAGAGGGGAAAACCATTATTCAGCCTGCACCTCCTGCCCCGGTTGACGAACCGGAACGGCATCCGGAGCCGGATCTTTCCGCCCCTGTTCCCGTCCCCAGGAGGGATGAACGTGAATTGGAAGAGGAACTGGTGCCCGTAAGGCCTGTTCCCGGGATTCCGGATGAAGAGGAGACGCTCCGGGAGTCCGCGTCTGTTGCGCAAATTTCCGAAACGGAGGCGGAGCCGGAATTGGAGTCAGTCCCGATGCCTGACATCAAGGAGCTGGAGGAAGGCTTGCCTCCGGAGGAAGGAGAGGAAGAGCGTGCGGGCCACGGCCTTTTTGCCCGTGTGCGTCCCCTCATTCTGGATGGGGAAGACCTGGATCTGCCTCCCGCACTGCGGAAAAGGAAACCGGATCCGAGCTGATGATGTCCCCCCGCACGTCCAGGGTGTGGTTTTGGGCGCTGACCGCAGCCGCCTTATTGTATACGGCGCTGCTCAGCTGGTGGAGTCCTCTCACTTCCGATACGTACCATCATGCCCTGACGGGCATGGAGCACTGCTTCTCTTTCAGCCTGGTCTGGGAGCGTTGCGTAGCCTCCTACATGACCTGGAATCCCAGAATCGGGGAATACCTGGCCTTTGCCGTAGCGACGGCGGGAAAATGGCTCTTCATGCTGCTCAACCCCTTTGTACAGGTCGGTCTTGCGCTGATGATGTTTTATCTGGCTTCCGGGCGCAGGGTGGATCCCCGTTCCTGGCCGGACGTGCGTCTGTTCGGATTGGGGCTTCTCCTGCTGTTCACGTGCACGGCCCGGCCCGGCGTCACGATTTACTGGCTCTCCGGCGCCACCAACTATTCCTGGGGCGCCTCCGTCTGGCTGGGCTTTCTGTGTCTGTACCGCGGTTTGCTGGACGACGCGGAATCCGGGAGAAAGGGAGATTCCGGAAGAAACAGTGGCTGGGGAAAGTTTGCCGCTGCGGCTGTTCTGGGATTTCCGGCAGGCATGACCAATGAAAACAATATTCCGGGAACCTGGCTTTTGCTGGGAGCCTTGTTTGTTTTTGTCCGCCTGGTGCGGAAGGAAAAACTTCCCCTGTGGTTTTATGCGGGCCTTGTGTTCCAGGTGGCAGGTTCCCTGTGCATGCTGCTTGCGCCCGGCATTTCCGCGCGGATGCATTCCGCCACTCCCGGCTGCGCGGAACCCCTTTCCGGTTTTTGGAGCAGATGGGAAGCTCTCCCTTTGCTCCTGTTCCGGATGCATGAATACCTGGCTCTTCCGGTGTTGCTGGGCGTGGCGGCTGCCTGGGTTCTCTGGAAAAGTTTTCGCAAGGACCGGAACTATTTCCGGGCATGGAAAATTTCCCTTGGAATAGCGGCGGCATATATTCTGGCGTCTTATGCCATGGCTCTTTCTTTCGCCGCCGCCGTCATTCCGGCGGACCATGCCATGTTCTCCGCCACCCTGCTGTTCGGCGTCGGCGTGCTGGTTCTTCTTCGTATGTGGTACGGCATCCCCAGTGCCATGCCCCGTCCGAAGATAACTGTGGCCGTTTTTCTGGTGTTGTCCGGAATATGCGTTTTTTCAACCCTTCATGATCATCTGCTTCTGTTACGGCAGCATGAAAAGCGCGTCCGCCTAGTTCTGGAGCAGAAAAAGGCCGGTATTCAGGAAATCGTTGTTCCTCCCCTCTCTCCTCCCTCCCCCTGGTGTTCTTTCATTTTCTGGGTAGACCTGTCGCAAAACCCGGAAGACTACGTCAACAGAGGCGCGGCGATGTATTATGGCGTGAAGAGCATCAGAATCTTTTAGCAGGAAAAAGCTGCGGAATGTTAGAATTTTTTGCTATGGAATAATGGGAAATGGCAATAAGGTATCATCTGCGTCTGATGGCGGTTGTTGTTAAAAATATAAGAATTCTTTTAATAGGTTGCGCGGTTTCCCTGTGAGGTTTTTCCTTTGCGGACGTGGAGGAAGAGGATTCCGGCGCGTTGAGGATTGAAACGGAAACAGAGGCATATTCCGCTGATATATATTTGGGAAATACTGCTGAAGGAAAGCCTGCCCAGCTCCGGCTTCCGTTGCCCGACAGCATCTCCGCATTCAAAACGTCTCCTCAGGAAAAGAAGGAGTTTCTTTCCCTGTTGCATGAAAAAGAGCTGCCGGATTGTTACCGGGAAGCGCGGAAGAAACTTGGCGCCTTTAGTTCCAAGGGAGCTGGAGATGTGAACGCCAGGGTGTTGTCATGGATTTTTTACGCTGTCTCTTCAATGGACGTATTTCCTCTGAATTATGATGAGAATACTCCGAAGGACGGCTTATATGATAACATGGATTATAAGCTGAAGGCTAGGGTTGTGGAATGGATGAACGTTTTATCCTGGGATATATCCGGAATCGTTTCCCGATGCGGCGTAAAGAGAAAGGAGCTGTGCAGAATCTGGGCAGAATATGGAGCGGCCGTATTGAAAACATTCAGGACCCAGTATGATCCGGAATTAAAGCAGAAACAGGCCAGGATGAAGGAGGAATACGATAAAATGAGTGCCGAAAGAACCTTGAGACTGGTTCAGGAACGAAAACTGAGTTTATTTTGCGGGGCTGATCCCCGATCAATTTATTACAACAATAAGCTGCTGTCTAATGAAGACAGAAATAACAATTGTAAGTATCATTTGGAAAAGAGATTGGAACCTGCGTTTGTGGAGATGCTGGTCCGTTTTTATCCGGGGCAGGCTGGTGAAGTGGTTAAGTATCTTAAGAAGGCCGGGTACGCTGACCAGGAAATCGGAGACCTGATTGACCGTACTGTAGGCCGCGATGGAAGAACGGAGTTTTTATATAAGGGCGACCGGGAGCGCCAGCACGATAGAAAGATAAAGTCCCGTGGCTCCGGGCATATGAAATAACATGGAGGATTGGGAACTTCCCGGAAATTTCATTGTTTCGCCAGGGACGCCAGGGTGCATAGCGGACGGGAGCAGGCAGATTCCGGGATGCTGCGTTATGGAAGAAACGGGGGCCGCAGTATGTTCTAATCCATCGGAATTGCGTAGGAGTTCAATTTGTTGAACTCTCCGCTTTGGGGGCCTTCGTCAGTAATGCCGTTATTGGGGGCGGCGTAGGTATCCAGGGTCATGGAATCCGGATAAATGGTCAGGATATAGTAGGCCGTAATGCCGGAGCGGTATTGCAGGGTTTTTACCCGGGATTTTGCAGGCAGCAGAAAAGGGATGGGAAGAACCTTGTTCCCCGCAGGGGCGCAGATCAGGGAGGTAAGGGTGTTTTGTCCGTCCGGGGAGGTAATCATATACAGGTCATGGGCGTGCAGGTGTCCGGTGACGACGAAGCGCACTCCGGCATCCCGGAGGTTGCGGTAAAAGATGTTTTGCTGTTCCGCCGCGCTGTCGTTGTAACGGCCCCACAGGCATTCCCGGAATTGCATGGGCGTCTGCAGGGTGCGGTGGGTGAAGACCAGGCAGTGCCTCGGAACGGTGTTGGCCTTGCTTCTGTTGCGTTTGACCCACGCACTGAAGTCCACGAGCTGGTCAGGGGTGAGGTCAATATCCATGAAATACAGGGAAGCGTTTTTATGGCGGATGCCGTAGTTCAACTTTCTGGTAGCCAGCCCTTTGGCGCCCTGCTTCCGCGTAGGCAGGAAGAGTTCCCGGAATTGTTCCGCCCGGAAAGGAAGGGATTCGTGATTGCCGCGCACGGCATAAAAGGGGATGCCTTTTTCTCTCAGAATTTTGTTGAGTTCCTTGCGTTTGGCGAGTCCCTTGACGGGGGCGCTTCCTTCAATATCCGCCATGTCCCCTACCTGGACGACCATGTCCACGTTGTGTTTCAGGATTTCCCCATAGAGGGTTTTGATGAAGTTGACTGCTACTCCCTCGCTTCCTTCCATACGCTTGGGGGAGTCGTGCGTATCGCCGATGATCGCTATTTTCCATGGGGCTGTATCTTCCGCCAGTATCGGCTGAAGCAGGAACATGAGAAATAACGCAAGATATTTCATGGCACTGGTTTTTTACAACCTGCCTGCTCTTCCCGCCAGAAAATTATGACTGAGGCGGAAAGACGCCGTCCGGGGCTTTTTCTTTTTCCCGGAGGCAGGCGTTGACGTGCTGTCCTGGGGAATTCTGTTCCCCGCTGAAAACGGAAAAGCCGGACATTGGAAATTCAATGTCCGGTTTTGATGATGCCCACAGCGCTTGCTGAAATTTATTGCTGGTTGACCTTCAGGGTTTTGGCTTGTTCTTCCGTGAGTTCCACGCAGTGCCAGGGTAGGCCGCGCCTGTTGAGCTCGTCCATGAAGGGATCCGGATCATTTTGTTCCATATTGAAGACTCCTGCGCCAGTCCATTTGCCCGTAAGGATCATTTCCGCGCCGATCATGGCCGGAACCCCTGTGGTATAGGAAATGGCCTGGGAACCTACTTCTTTAAAGCATTGTTCATGGTCGCAAATGTTGTAAATGTACACAGCCTTGAATTGGCCGTCCTTGATTCCGGTGATGACGTTGCCGATGCAGGTTTTTCCCCTGGTCGTCTTGCCCAGGTCCCCGGGGTCCGGCAGAACGGCCTTGAGGAATTGCAGCGGGATGATTTCAACTCCGTTGTACATGACCGGGTCAATGCGGGTCATACCCACGTTCTGAAGCACTTCCAGGTGCTTGAGGTAGTTCGGTGAGAAGGACATCCAGAATTGAGCCCGGCGGATGGTGGGGATGTGCTTGACCAGGCTTTCCATTTCTTCATGGTACATGCGGTAGATTTCATAGGTGCCCACTTCCTGCGGGCAGGTGAAACTTTGGTGCATGCTCATGGGAGCGGTTTCCCGGAAGGCTCCGTCTTCCCAGTGGCGGCAGGGCGCCGTTACTTCCCGGATGTTGATTTCCGGGTTGAAGTTGGTGGCGAAGGCCTTGCCATGATTGCCGCCATTGACGTCAATGATGTCCAGCGTATGGATTTCGTCAAAGTGATGCTTGAGAGCCCATGCCGTGAATACATTGGTGACGCCTGGGTCAAAGCCGGAACCCAGCAGGGCAAAAAGCCCGGCTTTGCGGAATTGCTCCTGGTACGCCCATTGCCAGGAGTATTCGAATTTGGCTACGTCACGGGGTTCATAGTTGGCGGTATCCAGGTAGTTGACTCCGGTTTCCAGGCAGGCTTCCATCAGGGTGAGATCCTGGTAGGGCAGGGCTACGTTGATCAGCAGCTGCGGCTTGATTTCCCGGATGAGGGCTACGGTGGCGGGCACGTCGTCCGCATCTACGGAATGGGTAGTGATGCTGACGCCCGTTCTGGAGCGTACGTCCTCCGCAACGGCATCGCATTTGCTCTTCGTGCGGGAGGCCAGATGAATGTTTTGAAAAATATCCGGCAGCTGGGCGCATTTGTTGGCTACCACATGCCCAACGCCGCCTGCTCCAATGATTAAAACCGTGTTCATGATAGGTTCTGTACATAAGTGAAAACAGGCTGAAAGGCAACTCCCGATTTGCTTCAATAATGACACCGTCTTCCCATGGGGCATCAGTTTTTCCGGCATCGGCCGTATGCGGACTTCCCTGCGGAAGACGCACCCTTTTGGAGATTTTCTAAAAATGATTGAACAGGGGATTGACGCGGGCTGTCCGATTCTACAATATTGAATTGTAGATATGATTAAACAAATTCTGCCAATTGTTGTTGCCGCCTGCGTCGCTCCCTGCTTTGCCGCGGAAGGGTGGATTACCGATATGGATGCCGCCAAAAAACAGGCCGCCGAACAGAAAAAGGATTTAATGATTGAGTTCACCGGTTCCGACTGGTGCCCTCCTTGCATGCAGCTCCGCGCCAACGTATTCAGCAAGCCTGACTTCCAGAAGGAAGCGCAGAAAAATTTCGTGCTGGTGGAGCTGGATTATCCGCGCGGCAAGGAACAGTCCAAGGAAATGAAAGCCGCCAATGAAAAGCTTGCCCAGCAGTACGGCGTGCGGGGATTCCCGACCGTTGTGTTTGCGGACGCTTCCGGCAAGCCTTTTGGGGGATTTGTTGGAGGGCGCTCCGGGGATGATGTCATGAAAGCCATGCAGGATGCCCTGAAGAACAAGGAAGCTCTTAATGCCGCGGAAGCGAATGTTGCCAAGGCTGCTACGGATGAAGCGAAAGTTGCCGCTCTGATGGAAGTGCTCAATCTGGCTCCTCAGGAATATGTGGACAATTTTTATGGTGACGTGAAAGCGGAAATCAAGAAGCTGGACAAGGATGACAAGTCCGGCCTGAAAGCTGCAGACGCCCTCTCCGACCAGCTTAAAAAGGAACGGAAAGATGTTCAAAATTATCTTGCCGGCAAGCTGACGGACAAGACTACGCCTGCGGAAGCCCTTCAGGTGGTTAAGGCATATCCCGACCGCGACAAGCTTCTGCCGGAAACACAGCAGGAGTTGCTGATGATGGAGTTCGGGACCTACCTGAATTCCACCGGTGACGTGGACGGCGCCGTTCTGATTCTGGATAAGGTGGCCGAGTTGAAGCCGGGAACGGAAGCCGGAATGCAGGCCCCCCGCATCAAGGCCGGCATTCTTGCCAACAAGGATAAGATCAAGGCCCAGATTGACGCTGCCAAAAAGGCGCAGGGCAAATAATTAAAGCCGCTTTTCTTTTCCCTTGCTTTGGGAAAACAGCCCCGCAACGGTTTTCTGCCGTTGCGGGGTTTTGCTTTCCCCCTGTTTCTCCGGTTACTCAAAAGGGATGATGAAAAGGAGGCACTGTGGCTTATGAGGGGCGCTGTTCTCCTGCGGCGCGTGTTTTCGGCGCTTCTGCTGCGGGAGTGGCGAAAGGCAGGATTTGATGCCGGTTCCGTCAGGCCGGGTATATGGGATAGGCAAGAGTACCGTGTGGCGGCAACACTATTCTCCGGTAATAAAAATCCGGTCTAGGAGAGAGTGCGGGAAAGGCATGCTGTTTTCTTGGAAGAGCGGGTTATTGAAGTTTGATGACGGTATCCAGCCTGTCCCAGGTGACACCCTCGGGCAAAGTGATTTTGTACTGGTCTCCTTCCTTTTCAAGCCTGACGAATTTTCCGTTTCCGGTACCGTTCACAATGAGGGTCGCTCTCGTGAATTTTTCCCCGATATCTTTGATGAACAGGGGGGTATTTCCCTTCAGCTCTTTTCCCTGTCGGGCAATCAGCGGGCTGACGTGCAGGTAAACGGTTTTTTTGCCGTTGTGATCCGCTCTGTAGCAACTGCCGCCCCATGGCTGGTCCCTGTAGGGGCCTCCGCGAGTGTTGTAAATGGCCTCCTTGTAGAAAGCAATCCATTTTCCCATGGACAGAAAAGTTTCAGCCTGTTTCGGATCAAATGTTCCCAGTGGAGTGGGACCGATGTTGTAAAGCAGGTTGCCGTCCTTGACAATGTTATTGATCAGGAATCTGATGGAGGTTTCGACGGGTTTGGTTGTTGCGTTGGATGTGTAGGACCAGTTGCCCGTCCAGCGGGTGCCGGGGATATCCGCCACGGTCATGCAGCTTTCCCAAGGCGTTTGAGTGTTGAAGGGGCCTAGCTTGCATTCCGGCGTCAGGAAATCCCCTTTCAAATCATCGGGCAGCGGTTCCTTATTGCCTCCGCGGGTGCTGTTCATGCGGTTGTTGATCAGAATGTCCGGCTGGTACTGCTTGATGCGGCGTATCATGGTGCGGGGATCCCACTGGTTGAGGGAGCTATTGCCCAGGCTGTCGAACCAGAGCACATCCACCTGGCCGTAGCGGGTGAGCAGTTCGCTGACTTGGCCGAAGTAGTATTCCAGATAACGGTAGTGCTGGTCGGTCAGGTAGTAGGGGTTGTACCAGTCTCTTCCAGAATAATAAAATCCCAGTCTGAGCCCGGCCGCATGAACTGCCGCCGCGAATTGTTCCACGATGTCTTTGCCGTAGGGGGTGGCAGCAATGGTGAAGGTGTCGTAGTTGGAGGGGAAGTTAGAGAAGCCGTCGTGATGTTTGGTGGTCAGCACGGCGTATTTCATACCGCTTTTTTTGGCGACGGACATCCATTTTCTGGGGTCATATTGCTTGGGGTTGAAGCGGCGGTGGGCGGAGTCGTACTCAAAGTCTACGGTATTCTTATGACCGCTCGCGCTGTCTTTGGGACGCGCCGCATTGCGTTCCCAGCTTATTTCCCGTTCCAGCAGGGAAGAAGGGTTCCAGTGAACAAACAAGCCGAATTTGGCATCCCGAAACCATTTTAACTGTTTATTATCGGCCTTGAAATCGAAGAGCCCGTTGACGGCTTCATTAATCAGGTCACGGTCTTCTACTGGAGAGAAGATGTCTTTTTCAGGAGAGAGAATCACCAGTCCTTCCGCCATGGGTTGCATGCGAAAGTTCGGTACGGGAGATTTTTCCTTGTCTCCCTGCCAGAGGTTGAGTTGCAGAACCCTGGCCACATTGCTTATTTCATAAGCTTTCTGTCCGGCTGCTTCCTCCATGATTTCATCAGGCAGTTCCCTGTTGAAAATGGCCTGTACAAAGGGTTGGCTGATATAGATTTTTCCGTTTTCCCGGAAAGGTCTGATATCTTCGGGCAGAGGGATTCGTTTATTTCTGGCCATCGCGCAGGGTGCGCCATGCAGCTTGTCCGTATCTACGGTAAAGTACACGGCGTTTCGAAGTTTTTCAGATAGTTCCTTTTGAAGTTCGTTCACATTTTCCTGGTAGCTCCTGCCGGGATGGAAACGGTTATTGATGCTTTCCGCCTGTTTTTCCGTGATGACCGGGCCGATCCACTGGCTGGCAGCTTCGTCTTTGGTTCCGCAGCCTACAATAATCCGGAAATATTTTCCTGCATCCTTGTCCGTCAGGGTGTAGGATTTCGCATCACGGCCCTGCTGAACCACTACGGTTTTTCCGTTTCGGACATCTGCTTTTTCCCACCGGATCACAGGATTGGCGGATTCTCCGTCAGGTGTGCTGTAACGGCTTTCCAGCGTAGTTCCGACCACTTCTTCACCGTTAATATAAGGTCTGAGCCACGGGACGGTGATGGCATTCCCTACTTGAATGGAGATTATCCCCGCGAGTACGGTCAAGATACAGGATGTCCGGTGTTTGAATTTAAACATGGGAAAAATTTAGAGGAGGAATAACCGGGAGAACAGGATAAACCCCCTCCGTTTTATAAAAGACCAGTAAGGAAGAGGGGTGTTTTTCTTTCTATGAAATTTTATATGTATCATGAGCGTACGAAGGAAAATATATTGTTAAGCCGCAGAACTGGGAGCCGGGTGGGATAAAGGTTCTGGGAGGAGCCTTCCGCTTCTGGGCGGGCGCTCAGGTCGTTGTGGTTCTGCCGCCGTATTTCTTGACGTGAAGCCTTGCGTACGGGAAGGAAACCTGACAGAATCCCGCCATGCGCCTGTTCATGATGTTCTGTGTGATGCTTTTGCTCGCCGGATGCGATACGCGTACGAGCGTGGAACGGGCGCAGGAGGCAGGGGTGCTCATCGTGGGCAATAATGCGGAGCCCCAGAGTTTTGACCCCCACATCGCCACTTCCGTTTCCGATTTCAAGATGATCAATGCCGTCATGGAGGGGCTGCTGCGCGGGGATTCCAGGGATGATGCCGTTTTTCATCCCGCTGTGGCGGAGTCGTGGACGCACAGTCCGGAGGCGGACAAGTGGCGTTTTTCCCTGCGGAAGGACGCCGTGTGGAGCGACGGCGTTCCTGTGACGGCCCATGATTTCGTGTATGCCTATCACCGCCTGCTTCATCCGGGGTTTGGAGGGAGGTACGCGGACATGCTTTATCCGCTGAAGAATGCGGAAGCCTATAACCGGAACAGGCGCAGCCTGCTACTGTGCGGTCCCGGTTCCCGGCTGGCTGGGGAAGAGGGGCTGGAAGAGAGGGTTCTGGCCCGGGTGGATTGGGAGAGGCTGGATGGTATGGGAGCCGCTGAGCTGGAGGCTCTGCGGGATGATCCTACCCTGATGGAGTGGCCGGACGGGATGCCGGAGGAAGGAGCGCGGAAGATTGCGGCCCGGATGTTGGAGGATGTCCGGGCCGGAAAGCCGGATTTATGGGAGGAAGCCCGCGTGGGCGTGCGCGCCGCGGATGATTATACCCTGGAGATGGAGCTACGTTCTCCGATGCCCCAGCTTCCCCTGCTGTTGCTTCACTGCACCTGGTTTCCGGTTCCCCGCCATGCCGTGGAAGCCCACGGCGGCATGCTGGACAGGACGGGGAAATGGACGCGGCCCGGAGCGGCCGTAGGGAACGGACCTTTTCTTATGGCGGAGCACCGTTTCAATGATTATGTGGAGGTGCGCCGCAATCCCCGGTACCGGAACGCTTCCGCCGTCCGGCTGAATGGAGTCCGTTTTCTTCCCACCGTGAACGGCTTTACGGAAACCCGCATGTTTTTCAACGGCAAGCTTCATGTCACCAACAACGTGCCTCCCGAGATGACGGCTTACGCCCGGGAGCGCGGCGGCGATGATTTTTGCCAGGATGATTATTACGTGACTATTTTTTACCGTCTGAATACGTCGCGTGCGCCGCTGAATGACGCCCGGGTCAGGCGGGCCCTTTCCCTGGCGGTAGACCGGGAGGCCCTGGTGCGGGATGTGGTGTGCGGCGGCGGCCAGCCGTGCTTCGGCTTTACGCCGGACGGCGCCGGATACAAGACGCCGCATGGGGTGGAGTTCAATCCGGAGAAAGCGCGTTCCCTGCTGGCCCAGGCCGGTTTTCCCGGCGGGAAGGGTTTTCCACGGCTGGAGCTGATGACTACATCCCGAGAAGTTCAGAAGACGATGGCGGAAGCCATCCAGGGCATGTGGAAAAAGCATCTGGGGATTCATGTGGATATCCGTTCCTGTGAGTGGACGGCCTACAAGTTCGCGCAGAATTCCATGCAGTATGATTTTAGTTCCTCCTCATGGTCCGGTGATTATCTGGACCCTTCCAGTTTTCTGGATTTGTGGGGTTCCGCCTCCGGGAACAATAATACGGGCTGGTTTCATCCGGAGTATGAACGCCTGCTGGCGGAGAGCCGCGCCACGGGAGACCAGGAGAAGCGCATGGCCCTGCTGGCCCGTGCGGAAGCGCTGATGCTTTCCGAATCCCCGGTGATTCCCCTGTATTGGGCCAAACGGTCCTATTTGAAGAGGCCGGAGGTGCGGGGATGGCACCCCCTGCTGCTGGATAACCATTTGTTTGAGGATATCAGCCTGGACGACGCCCGGGAACATGGGAAGGAGGCCGCGCCTTGACCAGGATGATTCTGAAACGCCTGGGGCAGGGGCTTCTGGTCCTGCTGGTGCTGGAAACTGTGACGTTTTTCCTGATACGCCTGTTGCCGGGGCACCCCTTCATGGGGGAAAAGAAACTTCCGGAGCATGTCCTCCAGCAGCTCCAGGCCAGTTACGGGCTGGATCAGGCTCCCCTGGTCCAGTACGGGCGTTACTGGTGGAACATGCTGGTTCATGGCGACCTGGGGCCGTCTTTAGTGAAGGAAGGCGTCAGCGTGGCGGATATGATCGGCCAGTCATTCCCTGTTTCCCTCCAGCTTGGAGTCATAGGCATGGCTATTTCCATTCTGGCGGGGATTCCCGCCGGAATTGTGGCGGCACTGTACAAGAACCGGTGGATGGACTGGTGGGTGATGCTCGTTTCCATGGCCGGCATTTGCATTCCCGCTTTCGTCGTGGCTCCGCTGCTTGGCGTGGCGCTGGGCATGCATGTGCCCGGCTTGAGCGTGGCCGGATGGGATTCTCCCGGTTGTGTGGTGCTTCCGGCGCTGACGCTGGGGCTGGTGAATGCCGCATATCTGGCGCGCCTGACGCGCGGCGGCATGATTGAAGTGCTGGGGCAGGATTTCATCCGGACGGCTCGAGCCAAGGGGGCGGGGCCTTTCCGTACGGTTTGGAAGCACGCTTTGCGAGGCGGCCTGATTCCGGCTCTTTCCTATCTGGGGCCAGCTTTTGCCGCCATGATTACCGGTTCTTTTGTGGTGGAGACCTGTTTCCAGGTTCCCGGCATGGGGCAGCATTTCGTGAACGCAACCACGGACCGGGATTATTTCCTCATCCAGGGGCTTGTCCTGTTTTACGGCATTCTGATCGTCGCGGCCAACCTGGGTGTGGATCTGGTGCAAATGGCCGTCAACCCGAGATTGAGAAAGGAATCATGAGAAAAAGAAGATGGAACAGGACGGAAGAACAGGGTTCCTCCCTGTGGAAGGACGCTTTTCTGCGTCTTTCCCGCAACCGGGCGGCCATGTTTTCCCTGCTGGCGCTGGCGCTGATTGCGGCGGCCTGTTTTCTGGGTCCCCTGCTGCCGTGGCTGCCTCATCCTAATGTGCAGGATTTGTCCCGGATTGCGGAAAGCCCTTCCTGGGACCATTGGTTCGGCACGGACCAGCTTGGGAGGGACCTGCTGGCGCGTGTCCTGTACGGCGGCCGCATTTCCCTGCTGGTGGGAGTGGTCGCTACGGGCGTTTCCCTGGTGATTGGCGTGGCGTACGGACTGGTTTCCGGTTATGCCGGAGGCAGGCTGGATGCCCTGATGATGCGCCTGGTGGATGTGCTTTTTGCCCTGCCGTTCATTGTGCTGGTGATTATTTTTTCCTTGTCCGTGGAGGAGCCGGCCCGGAGGCTGACGCAGTGGGTTTCCGGCATGACGGGCTGGTCTGTGGAAATGGTGAGCCCCATGACCGGGCTGATTCCCCTGTTCATCGCCATCGGCGCTTTGGGCTGGCTGACGCTGGCGCGTATTGTCCGGACGCAGACGATGGAGCTGAAAGGGCAGGAGTTTGTGGAAGCTGCCCGTTCCCTGGGCATCGGCCACATGAAGATTCTGTTCCGCCATATTGCTCCGAATTTGTTCGGGGCCGTCATCGTGTACACGACGCTGGCCGTTCCCGGCATCATGCTGCTGGAAGCCGTCCTGTCCTTTCTGGGGCTGGGCGTGAAGGCTCCCAATTCCTCATGGGGAACGCTGATCAAGGAAGGGGCGGACCGCATGGAGGTAAGTCCGGAATTGCTTTTGTTCCCGGCGCTCCTGTTTTCGGCTACCCTGCTGGCGCTGAATTTCCTGGGGGACGGCCTGCGGGACGCCCTGGATCCCAAGTCCTCCAAGGACTGATGTTTTTAAGTAAAAATCATGAAGATTGCGTTAACGATTTCCATGCTGGTGGTCTCCAACGTTTTTATGACGTGGGCGTGGTACGGCCATCTGAAGAAGGGGTCCGGGGCGGATGGCAAGCCCCTGCTGATGATTATCCTGATGAGCTGGGGATTGGCGTTTTTTGAATATTGCTTCATGATTCCCGCCAACCGCCTGGGCAGTGCGGGCGGGCTTAACGTGGCCCAGCTCAAGATTATGCAGGAGGTGATTACCCTGTGCGTGTTTATTCCTTTCGCCCTGTTCTACATCGGAGAAAAATGGAAGTGGGATTACCTGTGGGCGTTTTTATGTGTATTGGGAGCCGTTTTCTTCGTCAACAGGGAGCGTTTGTTCGGGTGACAGACTTTTTCCGTTCGCATTCCTCCCTCCGGACTGTCTTACCCTGAAGAAAGATGAAGATGAACATAATTCCTGTTTTTGCCGCAGCAGCCTCAATCGTTCTGGCCGCAGGCTGCCATCATCGCCACCACGATCGTGATGATTACCGTTCCGGGCCGCCGCGCCATGATAATTATCATCATGACCGTGGCGGCTGGGATCAAAGGCGGACAAAGCCGGTCCCCAAGCCGCGCCCGCATTACATAACCGCCAATCATGCTTCCTATCCCCGCCTGTACCAGCTTCTGTAGATTCGCGGGGACGTTTCTCTGCATTCGGAAGGGAGCAGGGCAGGTCCGTGACATGGAACGGGAGGAAGGGCCATGCGGGGAAAATGCCAGCATCGGCGTGCCGTTTATTCCGCCTTTCGGGACGGATTTCGTGCCTGTTCCCTCACGTCGGGATCGGTGGCGGGGGACTCTTGGCTGCGTTCGATGAGCCGCGCACAGGATATAGGCTTGAAAAGGCGCGGTGCCCCCGGCACTCTATGCGCCAGATCAATGACTATAGATGAGCAATTAGACATATTGATGGGCGGTACCGCCGTCGTGATCAGCCGCGAAGAGCTGAAGGAGCGCCTCAAGCTGGGCCGCCCCCTGCGCGTGAAGCTGGGCGTGGACCCTACTGCGCCGGACATCCACCTAGGCCATACCGTGGCTATTGAGAAATTGCGCCAGTTCCAGGAACTTGGCCACCAGGCTGTTTTGCTCATCGGGGATTTCACCGCCACGATCGGCGACCCTTCCGGCCGTTCCGTGACCCGCCCCCCCCTTTCCCGTGAACAGGTGCTGGAGAATGCGGAGACATATACCAAGCAGGCGTTCAAGATTCTGGACCGTGACAAGACGGAGATCGTGTATAATGGGGACTGGTTCCGCAAGATGACGTATGAGGAGGTGCTGAAGCTTAATTCCCGCGTGACCATGCAGCAGATGCTGGCCCGGGAGGATTTCAAGGCCCGTGTGGAGGGCGGTAAGGAGGTGCGCCTGCATGAGATGCAGTATCCGATTATGCAGGGTTGGGATTCCGTGGAAATCCGTGCGGACGTGGAACTGGGCGGGACGGACCAGCTTTTCAACATCCTGGTGGGCCGCGACCTTCAGAAGGAGGAAGGCATGCTGCCGCAGATCGCCATGACGATGCCTCTTCTGGAAGGTCTGGACGGCGTGCGGAAGATGTCCAAGTCCTACGGGAATTACGTGGGTGTGGATGAGGCTCCGGAGATGATGTTCGGCAAGATGATGAGCGCCAGCGACGAACTGATGGACCGCTATTACCTGGTGCTGCTGGGTGAGAAGAGGGACATGGGATTGCATCCGATGGAAGCCAAAAAGCTCCTGGCCTGGAAAATCACGGCACGCTATCATGATTCCGCCGCTGCGGATGCCGCGCGTTCTGACTGGGAAACCCGTTTTTCCAAGAGGGATTTGGCTGCCGCGGATTTGCCGGAAGTGGAGATTGCCTCCCTGCCTGCCGACATGAATGCCCTGGCCCTGGTTTCCTTCCTGTTTGAGAATGTTTTCCAGGTGAAAAAATCCAATGGCGTTCTCCGCAAGGAGCATTTCACGCCCGGCGCCATCCAGTTGAATGATGTGAAAATGACAGACCCCTCCGCCGTTTTGGAACTGGCTCCGGGCAGCATCCTGCGCCTGAGCAAGAAGCATGCTGTGCGTTTCAAATAGAACGCCGGAGGCGGCATTTACCTTTTTTCCTTCTCCATGCCGGGATTCCTTGCCAAATTGGATCGCTTCACCATCGGCCTCATCGTCAGTGTGGGCGCGGGAATTCTGGTTCCCTGTTCCGGAGTATGGGATACAGTGTTCAGCCGCCTGAGCGATGCAGCCATCGTTTTGCTTTTTTTCCTGTACGGGGCCAAGCTTTCCCGCCGTTCCGTATGGGAAGGGTTGATGCACTGGCGCCTTCAGGGGCTGGTGGCTGCGAGCACCTTTGTTATTTTCCCCCTGCTGGGTATATTCAGCATGCCCTTGTGGAATAGTGTGCTGGGGCCGGATTTGTGCATGGGAATGCTGTATGTGTGCATGCTGCCTTCCACCGTGCAGTCCAGCATAGCGTTCACTTCCATGGCGGGCGGCAATGTGGCCGCGGCCATTTGCTCCGCTTCCGTTTCCAGCCTGCTGGGGGTGTTCCTCACCCCCTTGCTGGTGGGGCTGGTGTGGTCCCGCGGAGGGGAAGGGGGCGTGGATTTTTCCACTTTCCTGAACATCTGCTATATTATTCTGGTGCCTTTTGTGGCCGGCCAGTTCGCCCAGCGCTGGATTGGCAAATGGGTAGTCACGCACCGGAACCTCACTTCCTGGACAGACCACAGCACCATCTGGCTGGTTATTTACACGGCATTCAGCCATGCGATGATTAACGGCGTATGGAAAAATCTGCCCTGGCTTTCCCTGGTAGAGGTGCTGGCTTTTTGCGGCCTCCTGCTGGCCGCGGCCCTGTGGCTGACGGCTTTCCTTTCACGCAGGCTCCGTTTTTCCCGCGAGGACCGCATTGCGATTATTTTCTGCGGTTCTAAAAAGAGCCTGGCTACCGGCATTCCGATGATGAACGTGATTTTTGCCGGAGCCCCCATCGGGCTGCTGGTGATTCCCATCATGGTGTTCCACCAGCTCCAGTTGATGGTTTGTTCCTTCCTGGCCCGGAAGTGGACGAAGGACGTGGGAAAGGGAGAACAACTTTAAGATGGCTTCTGTTTGCCTGACCTCTCAATGTCCGGTCAGGCGCAGGACTCCGTCGTATTGCATGTCCCGGCCCGGAACAATGATGTGGCTGCCGCGGGAGGGAACTTTTGCAGTAACGGGTTTGTTGCGGAACTGGGCCAAAAACCGCTGGAAGGATTCCATGTCTTCCGGAATGATTTTTACTTCCGTATAGGCGGGGTTGGAAGGCGCATTCGTGATCTCCACCCGGAAGGAACCCGCGATATTGCCGTCCGGCGCATAGAATTCTAATGATTCTTCCGGAGGGGAGGGATGCATGAAGAACAGGAAGAACATGATGCCCAAGGCCGCTAGGGTGACGACAGTCAGCGGAATGTTTTTTCTGAGGGGACTGATATGCATGCCTTCTTTTCCTTTCTTCCATAAGATTATGGGTTTTGCCGGAGCGTGTCAACCCCTCCGGGGGACAGGCGATGATGCATTCCTTCCCCATATTCTTTTCAAGGAACCTGTTCCGGAAGAACGGGAGACGGAAAAAGGGTTGCGTCCGCGGGTCAATGTGGTAGCTTGTGCGGGCAAAGGGAACCCTATGACCTTACCTGTAAAGATTCTGTCCGTATTGGCAGGGCTGAGCCTGGCGGGAAGCGCCCGGGCGCGCATTTGGACGAATGACCGGGGCGCTACCGTCGTAGCCGTGCTGGTGGCCGTCCGTGATGCGGAGGTGGATTTGAAGCTTCAGGATGGTCGCGTGGTGGCTGTTCCCAAGAATATTTTTTCCGGAGCCGACCAGGAATATATTCTGGAATGGGTAAAGTCTGGCGGGACGCTCCCTGATACGGATGTGGGGGCTGAGAATCCTCCTGTGCAGGGGGATTTCGGCAGACGGTACGTTCCCCTGGAGCCGAATTGGGATGCTCCCTGGCCGGAGAGGGTGGTTGTTCCCGGTTTCCTGCTGGTGAAAACCGTGCAGGAGACGGAGGAGCTGAGTGTGTATGAAACGGATCATTTCATCATGGAGTCTCCCGGAAAGCTGCCGGAAGCGGAGCGTATGATCCTTGCCCGGCGTTTTGAAACCATTCTGTCTGCCCTGGCAGCTGTTCCGTTGAATCTGGCGGTGGCCCGCCGGCCCTCCCGCAAGTATCTGGTGAGGGTATGTTTCCAGGAAGAGGATTTCAACAGGGCTCCGGGCCTGCGGAACGGGCATCTCAAGTTTTCCCCTACCAGTTTCACGGCTCTGCTGTTGCGGGATAAGAAGGGAAAGCTGCTGAAGCCGGAACTGGATCCGCGCTTTGCCGTCACGCACTGGGCGGCGCAGTCCATGGATTGGGATCACTGGCTGGTGGACGGCTTTTCCGCGTACATGGCTTTTCTTCCCATGGAGAAGGAAGCGCCGGTATTCCGGAAGATTCCGGAAAGGCTGGCCGCGATGGTTCCGCGCGCCGTCCGCACGGGCAGAGAAACTCTGCCGGCCCTGGCGGACATGCTGTCCAGGGATTCAGCACATTCCGCCGCGGAGCATGGCGTTTCCTCCAGGGGAGGAACGCTTCAGTATTGGGCCGATTTGTTGTGGATGGTTTACTGGAGCCACCTGGAAGGGAGCGGAAAGGCGGAGCGCCTCAGAAGCTATTTGAGGGTTCGTGATGCGGAGGGCGGCGGGAAGGCGCGTGCTGTTTTGCTGAATGGGAAGACTCCGGAGGATGTACAGGGGGAAATGGCCGCGGCCTGGAAAAAAATGGGATTGAGGCTGAGATTTTCTCAGCCGGCTTCTGCTGCCGCGGACAGGGAGTCTGCGGGAAAATAACGGGAAGGGAGGGAAGAAAAACTCCTGCCGGGAAAGTGTGGGAAACCTGCGTCTCAAATGGTGCCGTTGAGTTTTCTTCCTATCCAGAACAGGGTAAGCAGAAGGATGAGGATGGAGAGCGTATACGGGTTGCACCAGAGCAGGATGCGCGTTTCCATGGGCGGCGGCACCGGGAGATCCCTGATTTCCTTAATGAGCCGCTGTATTTCCTCAGCTTTTACCATGCGCCCGCGTGTGATGGAGGCCATTTCCTCCATTAGCGCGGTATTGACGGGGCTGCCGATTTTTTCCAGCGTTTCACTCATGGTGATGACGGGAAGCGTAACGGATTTATCCGGTTCCGCAGAGGATGAAGCAGTGAGCTTCCAGGTGCCGGGACGGTTGATTTTGACGGAGGCGGTAAAGGAGCCCCATGTATGGTCCATAGTGTCCATTTGAACGCGGCTGGAGCTTCCTTCCGGAGTCGTAATGTCCAGAAAAACCTCTCCATTCTGGAGAGGGGCCCCCAGTTTGTCGGAGACCATGGCGGTGACGGTCAGCGTGTCTCCCGGCCGGGGCCGTTCCGGGGTGGGAATCAGACGGATTCTTTCCCCTGCGGCCATGTTGCGCTGGTAACTCATCCAGCGGGCCACCTGGCTCCAGAAACGGTAATGGTATTTGTCTTCTACTCCTCGCCTCCATCGCCAGGCGGAATCCGTTCCCATGAAGAGGACTTTTCCGTTGCCGCAGGACTGGGTGACAATAAGAGGAATGCGGCCATAGGCATTCTTATCCGCCGCATGCACAGCCAGGACAGTGCTTCCCGCTTTGGGCCGTTCCACGGGGGCGTACCAGTTGAAGCCCGGCAGATTGCGCCATACTTCTTCGTTTTCACCCTCCGTATCCGCCAGCATGGTAAGCAGGGAGCCGCGGCCTTCCGGCGTCAGGATAAGGGGAGATGGGGAAGGCTGGGTTGTCCCCTCCGGCTTGGTGTTGAGGAATGTAACGGGCATCAGGTCCCCCAGTTCCGATTTCAGGAGTTCCATTTGCCTGCCCTGGTAGCCGGGGAGGAAGACGATGCCGCTGGCCTGGTTTTTTACCATGCCTTTGAGCAGGGAGGCCTGTTCTTCCGTTAGCCCTTTGGAGCCCAGCCCCACGTCGCCGATGAAGATGACGTCATACCGGGCCAGGTCTTCCATCCTGTCCGGGAATTTGACCAGGTACCCGGGGCCTTCCCCCATTTCTTCCAGTCCCGGATGAAAGAGCAGGGTATGCACGTCCACGCCGGGATCCCGGTACAGGGCGTTCCGGATGAAGCGGTATTCCCAGCGCGGCAGGGTATCGATGACCAGTGCTTTGATGGATTCCCTCCTGCCGGAGATGCTGAAGGAAGAGGCGTTATTATTGTGCATCCGTTCCTGGGGCTGGACCGGGAGTTTGAGTTCCAGCGTTTCCGCTCCTTCTTTTTCTATTTTCCACAGAACCGCGTCGGATACCTCCCCCTGGGCCGGAATGGTGACCGTGCGGGTGACGGTTTTTCCTGTATCCCTGGAAGTCATGATGAGCGTGGTGCGCGTTTCTTTGCCCAGCGTGCTTTTAATGGTAAAGGGTATTTGCACCGTTTCCCCGATGATGCCGTAAGTGGGGGCTTTCACGTCCTGAAGGGCCAGGTCCGGGAGGGGATACGGGCTGCCTGCGGAAATGATGAACAGGGGGATGCCCCTGGTGCGCATGCGCTGGGCCTGTGTCAGCACGGAGGATGAGGCGTTGTGGCTGCCGTCCGTGAACATGATGACCGCCCGGAGGTTGTCGGAGGATTGCATGGCGTCCTCCAGCGGCTTGGCCAGGTCTGTGCCGGCCATGGCATAATTCGGAGAGTCCGGCGCAGGTGGCGCGCCGAAGGAGGCGTATTCCACTACATGCGTGTCTTTAAGGGATTCCGTACTGTTGCCCTTGAGCAGTTCCTGCACGTAGGCCGTGCGTGTGACGACATGCTGGGGGGAGATTTCAACATCCTGCGTTTCCATGGAGCCGGAGCGGTCCTCCAGAATGGAAACCTTGGGTTTTTCCTGCGGGGCGGAGGTGATGATCCATTCCGGCTGGAAGAGCAGGAAGCAAATGAAGCCAAGGATTGCCAGGCGAAGAATTTCCAGTTTGAATGTCAGCGGCCGGCGGTTGCGCTTGCAGGCGATATAGCTCATCCAGATGCCGGCCGCCATAACCAGGGCGGTCAGGATGACGCTTGACGCAGTAGGTTGAAGGCTCAGGTTCATGGACGGGTGGTGGGGGAGGGGCGTTTGGCCGTCTGGCCGGGCAGGCACAGGAGGGCTTCCATCAGCAGGCTGGCGAGGGCGAAGAACAGGAAGAGCTTCCATGCTTCCTGCACCAGGGAGGGGGCTTCCTCTGCACTCTGCATGGAACTGATGGAAGCTTCCGGCAGAAGGAGGTGGAGTTTTTCATCCGTAATCTGGTCAGGCATGTCTTCCGGCCAGGGGCGGTTCACGGCGTAGGTCTGTGCTCCCAGTCGGTACACGCCTGCCGTATCGGCCGGAGAACCGGAGGGGTGGCTTCCCTGGGCATTATCCAGGCGCACGGGGGTGTCCGTGGCGGATTGCGGCAGGGAGGCGTCATTCACCCGTAGGGAAATGGAGGTGGAAAAGCGTTCCGCCCCCCGGTCCGCCATGCGCTGGAGCAGGGGGAGCAGCAGGTGGCCGTCCGCCAGGTTGGACCAGGAATATCTGGGCAGCGTTCCCAGGAACAGAGCGGACCCTGTTCCGGCCCTGACCTGGGCCAGAGCGCAGGAACCGTCATCCCAGGAGGCCAGAGTGCGGTATTTGCCCAGCAGGGGTTTTCTACGCACGGCGCGGAGACGGTTGGCGGGGATGGGTGTCTGATCGGAACCGTCGCGGAGGAATCCCCTTTGCCGGTCCCACGTTTCCAGACGGTAGTATTGTTCGGACGGATCCGTCTCCGTCGCGCCCCAGGAAACGCCCAGGAATGAATGCCGTGTTCCGTGTTCCGTGTCGTCAGGCAGGAAAAGGGCTATTCCTCCTTCTTCAATGAATGTCTGGAGTTTTTTTTCCATTTCCGCGCGCGGCGGCGGCCCGTACCAGACGACCATGGACTGGGAGGCCAGATTAGCCTGAGCTTCCCGCGTATTGCCGGGCATCGTGGCTTTCCTGCCGGGCAGGCCGGGAGGGGCGGACATCAGGGAAAGGGTTTTCCCCACTTCTCCCGAAGGACCGAAAATCAGGATGTTGGCGAGAGGCTTGGGGGCGAAGGTGAAGAAGGAAATGTCATCCCTGATGAAGTCGTCATGAGGCAGCGCAACGAAGCCGAAGCCGGATTCCTTGCCCTGCGGCAGGGGTATTTCTTTCCGGATGGAGGTGTTTTCCCCTGCCAGTTGCAGCGTGGCGGAGGAGGAGGCGTTATCCACGGAAAGCTGCATCGGCACGTCCTCCGGCTGGTTGGGGTTGAAACCCTGCCGCAGCACTTCCAGGTCCAGCACCAGTTTCCCGTTATTTACCTGAGCCTGCCGGACTCTGATGCCGCGGTTGCTTTCCGGCCTGTCGCGGAGGGCCATGATGCGGATGGAAGGGGGCAGGGGAAGGGCGGCCAGCCTCTGGCGCACACCGGGCCAGAGAGGGGAGTCTGGCTTCCAGGAAGAGGCCTGCATGTCCGAGGCAATCCAGATTTCCGTCTTTCCTGCGCCGGATTCTTCCAGGTACGGGATGGCTTTTTGCAGAAGTGCCGGAATATCCGCGCCTCCATCCGTTGTCTTGCTTACAGTCAGATCCGCCAGGGCTTCCGGAGCGGGAATCTGGGTCACGGTTCCGGTGGCGGAATCAAGCAGGGACAGGCGGCAGTGGCCGAGCTGCGCGAACGTGGATTCCACCAGCGGGGGGATGGCATCCCGGAGGGAGCTGGTTTTGTCCGGACGGGCATCCATGGAGGCGGAACGATCCAGAACCAGCAGGACTTCATTCAATCCGGAGCTCCCCCAGCCGAAAAAGCTTCCGAGCAGGGGCCGCGCAAAGGCCGTTACCAGTGCCGCCACGGCCATCACGCGCAGTGCCAGAATCAGATAGTGCAGCAGTTTTTTCGTTCCACGTGTTTCCCTGGCCGCACGGAGAAGGAATTCCATGGCCGCCCAGGGGACGGAACGGTGCCGCCACCGGTTGACCAGGTGGATGATGATGGGAACGGAGGCTGCAAAGAGAGTCCACAGCAGCCAGGGAGAGTTGAAGGACATGGCGGGACAGGGATAATTGGAGGGTCAGAGCTGCCTGGTCAGGTGGAGGGCGGGCCGGGCAGCAGTTGCCGGAGGATGTGAAGGGTCATTTCCCCGGTTTGCTGGAAGGATTTTTCGCCCAGAATGCCGATGTTATCCTTGGAGGTGTGCCACCAGTTGCCGTCCTGGAAGTCGTCAATCAGGTTCAGCGTGTCCACGCCGCGCTCCATGAAAGGAACGTGGTCATCCAGGATGGCATAGCCGGATACTCCCCATTCCTCTGGGGAATAACCCAGTTCACGGATGGCGCGGGAATAAACCCGGTACATGGATTGGGGCGTCATGGCCGGGATGCGTATCTTTTTACCCTGCCGCCCCACCATGTCCAAATTGATCATCCATTCGGGGAGCGGCTGCCGCATGGAGGATGCGTAATGCCTGGAGCCGTACAGGCCGTCGTCGCTGTCCATATGTTCCGCAAAACTTTCTTCCCCGTCAAAAAACACAAGCTCCAAATTTCCGGCGCGTGCGGGGTCTCCGGACAGAATGCGGGCTGTCTCCAGAATGGCCGCAGCTCCCGATGCCCCGTCATTGGCGCCGGTGAATCCGTCGATGCCCCGCTTGGTGTCAATGTGGCAGGTCAGCAGGCCCCGAACCGGATCCAGGAAGTTTGGAGCCTTGCCAAAACGGGCCCTCAGGTTGACGAACCGGACGGGGCCCTGGGGCGTTTCCTTTTCAAAAGCCTGTTCCCGGCAGGTCCAGCCGCATTTGGCCAGTTCCTCCTTCAGGTAGTCCATCTGCCTGCGGTAGCCGGGAGTGCCTGAAGCCCGGTTCCCCATTTCCGTTATCCGCGCAGCGTGGAACAGAGCGTTTCCTCCGTTGAAACAATCCGTTTGCCGGATTTGCGCGGGAACGGTTTCCTTACCGGGCACGGGCGTTTCCACGGGGTTTTCGCACTGCATCAGCAGGGCCGTGAACAGGAGAAGTCCGATGCGGGGCGTCATGGAAAAAGGGGGAGGAAGTTTACTTGGAATCAGGCCATTCATCCTGGCCCAGAAGCTCAAGGATGCGGATGAATTCCGCTTTGCTGGAGAAGGTGATTTCAATGGACCCCCGGCTTCCCTGGCCGGAAATGTTCACCGGAGTACCGAATTGTTTGGCGAGGATGCTGGAAATTTTCTTATATTGAGGGGAGGACGGTTTTTTAACGGGAGCCGGCTCCGGCGGGTTGAGCATCTTCTGAATAGCCTTCTCCGTCTGGCGGACGGTGTAGCCCTTGTTGACGATGTCGCGCCCAAGCTGGATTTGCTGGTCCTTGTTTTTGAGGGAGAGAAGTACCTTGGCATGCCCTACGCTGATAAAGGTATTGCCCAGCATGTCCTGAACCGGTTGAGGCAGGTCGAGCAGCCGCATGCTGTTGGCCACGGCGGCGCGGGATTTGCCTACGCGCTTGGCGATGTCCCCCTGCTTCATGCGGAACTCCGTTTTCAGGCGCATGTAGCCGGCGGCTTCTTCCAGCGGGCTGAGGTTTTCTCGCTGGAGATTTTCAATCAGGGCCAGTTCCAGCACGTCCTTGTCGGAAGCTTCCCGGATGATGGCGGGTACGGTGGACAGCCCCAGGATGCCGGAGGCTCTCCAGCGCCTTTCCCCGGCAATCAGTTCATATTTGCCGCTTTGCGTTTTACGGACGATTAAAGGCTGGATGATGCCGTGTTCCTTGATGGAATCTACAAGTTCTGCCAGTTGTTCCGGCGTGAAAATGGCGCGCGGCTGCAGGGAGCTGGGAATAATGGCGGCATGGGATAGTTGATGCACAACGTCTCCCGCCTGGGGAGCCGCCAAGGATTCACGAGACAGATTTTGATTGATAAGGGCGTCAAAGCCTTTCCCCAGAGCCGGTTTTGCCATAGCAGGGAAGAGACTAGCATGAACCGGTTCCGTTTTCAACAGGGTATTTGTTATCCGCGGCGGAAATTCCGGCGTTTGTCTCTGGCGGAATATTCCTTGTTCCCGGACGTATCAGGCGTGTTGCTCCCGCCCCAAGGGCAGGGCAAGGATGTCTGTATCCGGGAGCGGTCTGATGTCACCGCCGGTTCCATGCCGGTAAAGGCCCGTTTCCGGGCAATGAACAAAAAAATGAACAAAATGAATAGCAATAAACAGTCCTGCCGCGGCGCCATTTTTTCCCGCGGAACCGTTGCGGCACAACATGCGCGAGAATTCCTGGAACCCCTCACCCCCTCTCTCAAATGGACTTCAATTTGACAGAAGAACAAAAAAAAGCGGCTCTGGAGGCAGGAAAACAGGGCATGAAAAACGCTTATGAAAAAAGCGGAACACGTCCCGGATTGACCTGGTGGGAACGTCTCTTGTGGGTGGTTCTGGCCGGAGCGGCTTATGTGGCGTCTTCTCTCCTCTCCGGCTGCGGGTATACCGTAGACGTGACTGCAGAGCGGGCGGAGATATGCAGGGACGATTCCTGCCTGGTGCTGGAACCGGGGCATTTGTCCTGCTTCCAGAAACAGCCGAAAACGGAGATGCCTCCGGTTATCCAGAAAATCCGGCAGGGCAAATGACTGGGTGCCGTCCGATCTTTTGCTCCGGCGGTTTTAGGGAAAAACGGTTCTTCAGGAGCCGTTCCGACGGGAATCGTCCGGTGCGCCAGCGGTTGAGGCGGCATAAGAAAAACTGGGTATGAACGCTTTATCTGCCGCCTTTTCCTATTATCTGGCTGCAGGCCGGAGGGTGGAGGAAATGGAGGAAGACGGCCGCCGCCAGGATGTCTATGTCCGTACTCCGGAGCTTGTCCTGATGGCGCGCAGGGTGGATTCCTCCGCATCTTTCGGAAAGATTGTCGATGTCCGCTTCCGGTTTGAGCCGGTCCGGTGTGATGCCTGGCATCTCCATTTTCTGGCGGGAGATGTACGGGAATTGCTGGCTTATAAACGGGAGATTCTTTCCCTGCCCTGGATTCTGACCCAGCATGGCAAGCGGGGGGACGGGAGATTGGTAAAATTACCTGCTTCCCGGTTTTGCCGTCTGCTGGGAGCGTTTGTGGGGGACGAAGCGTTTTCCTGATCGTGTTAATGAAAGAGCCTCCGTGCGGATGTCTGCACGGAGGCTCTTTCATGGCATCCGGCGCATGGAAACAGGTTGCTGCAACAATGGTTGAATTCTCCTGCACTCCTTTTCCGGGAGTTTTTTTGCAGGAACTTCCCTAAACCAGGGATTGTGCGAACCGGTATGCCTCATTGCTGCGGTTCAGCCATCCTTTGCCGAACACGGGGAACTGTTTGCAAGAATGGTAAAATGATTTGCGCCGTTCGTTCAGAGTGGAGAGAAATTCGGACTCTCCCGTTTGGGCGAGAACGGTTTTCAACATCTGCCGGGTTTGTTTTCCCGGGATGCCGTCCACCACAAGCCCGGCGCCGTGGACATTCAGCGCGCGCTGCAAAATCTTCCCGGTATTCCTGCTCCCGGAATTGAAAAAATGATCCCGCAGGATGAATTCAACGCCAGGAAAAGCGTCGGAACCCAGCCAGGAACGCACGGCGGCGGTATTATCCAGGACGTACTGGAGACAACCTTCCCAGGCCTCTTCACGCCTTCCGGCATCCAGCAGGGCCTTCAATCTGTTAAACACGTCCGGTTCAATGCCGTCGCAAATGCCGCAAATCTCCCACTTGCCGCCCTTGTCGGCGGCGGGAAGGCGGGAAACGCGCAGGGAATCCGGCCCGGTAACGCGGCTGTCTTCAAACCGGAGGATAGCCGCGGCCATCTTTTTTTCTGTAGTATCCATTGGCTTGAATCATGGTTCCCTTGGTCGAAATGGCAATGGAGGCGTATTCAAGGGGGGAAACGGCTTGCTGAGGCGGCGTTATCGCCAACGGAACCTTCTTCCCGCTCCGGGAATGACCCTTCGCTGCCGGAAGTTGACGGGGATGCCTGTGGGTGGAATGGCCTCTTGCCAGATGTTGCGTCCCGCTTTGCTTCTGCGGCTGCTGCATTCCGCCGGAGATATGAATGGATGATGAATGTTCAAAAGCGGCACGCCGGAAATTCATGGGAACGAGTAATGGCGCACGCCTCATAAAAGCAACCCGCTCAAGATTTAACCTTGAGCGGGTTATGATGGAGCCGCTTGTCAGATTTGAACTGACGACCGTCCGCTTACAAGGCGGGTGCTCTACCACTGAGCTAAAGCGGCATGGTAATGAGGTGGCCCATATCTACAGAAGATGGCCCGTTGTGGCAAGCCGAAAATGGATAGTCAGGCATGGATATTTCCATTTTAAGAGATTGAAAACGTTTCAGGAGTCAAACAGGGAACCCTGTTCCAGCGGCGGATCGGCAGGCGGTTCCTCCAAATGTGGGGCTGTTTCAGGATGCAGCGTTTCCGCGGAGGGGGCGGGTGAGCCTTCCGGCCGTTCCGCTGTTGCGGAAGGAGCGGTTGTTTGCCCTTCCGTTTCCTCATTTCCGGACTTGGCCGGAGGCATGATGCGGGAAACGCGTTCCACAGGATGCCTGGTAATGATATTTCCCTGGGCACCGCGGTTTTTGATTCTCAGGTCCGCGAAATGGAAGGTCCTGATCAGGTTACGGAGTTTCAGAACGGCTTTCAGATAAACGTTTACGCTTATCTGGGAACTGTTTTCCTCCGTTTCATGCACGGAGAAGTGGAAGATGCGCGTTCCCTTTGCGCCTAGGGTAAGCGGATATTCCTTGTCCCTGGTGAACCCTCCTATGCGGAAACGCTTGGCGTACACGGGGCCGTCTTTTCCGTCCCGGTAAATCAGGTTGAACACGGGGTCGTCCCCTTTTTTGATGACGGAAATATAAAGGGGATTTTTACCAGCGAAAAATTTGTCCTGAATCCGCACGATTTTGAGCACGCCTGCATTGTCAATGATCAACACGTCATCCAGCGTGGAGCATTTGCAGACAGGGTTTCCCTTCTTGACGCCGTAACCGGCAAAGCCTTCGTCATCAATATACAATGTTTCATTGGCAACAGCCACCTGCGCGCGGTTTACGGAGCCGAAGGAGGAAATTTCCGTTTTCCGCGGATAGGCGGCGCCGTATTTTTTACGCAGGGCTTCAAACCAGCGGATAGTGAATTTGGTAAGCTGGTTGAGGTTCTTCTGCGTTTGTTCGATGTCCTCTTCAAGCTGGCGGATGTGCTGGTCCGCCTTGAAAGCGTCAAATTTGGAAATCCGCTTGATTTTGATTTCCGTCAGCCTTACCAGGTCGTCCCTGGTAATGGGGGCGCGCAGCCGGGATGCAAACGGCTGCAATTCCCGGTCAATGGTGCCGAGCACTTCTTCCCACGTTTCGGAATCTTCTATGGAGAGGTAGATGCGGTTTTCAATGAATATTTTTTCCAGGCTTGCCTGGTGCCACGCCTCGTTCAGTTCCTTGAGTCGGATTTCCTGCTCCTGGCGCAGGATTTCCTTGGTGGAGTCCGTATTGTAGCGCAGGATGTCGCTGACACACATGAACTTGGGTTTTTCCTCCACAATGACGCAGGCATTCGGGGAGATGCTGACTTCACAGGCGGAGAAGGCAAACAGGGCTTTCCTCGTCTGCTCCGGATCCGCTCCGGCCGGGAGATGGACCAGGATGTCCACATGCTGGGCCGTATTGTCCTCAATGCGGGCGATTTTAATTTTTCCCTTTTCCGCAGCGGAGACAATGGAATCAATTAAGATTTCCGTGGTGACGCCGAACGGGATTTCCGTGATGCGGAGAAGTTTCTTCGATTCCGTGAGGATACGCGCCCTGATGCGGACGCGGCCCGTTCCTCGTTCTCCGTCACGGTAGTTGGTGGCATCCATCACGCCTCCGGTCGGAAAGTCCGGCAGAAGCTGGAAGGGCTGGCCGCGCAAGTAGGCGATGGAGGCTTCAATCAACTCATTGAAGTTGTGGGGAAGAATTTTACTGGAAAGCCCCACGGCGATGCCTTCCGCTCCCTGAGCGAGAAGAAGGGGGAATTTGACGGGAAGGCTGACCGGTTCCTTGTTCCTGCCGTCATAGGAGAGCTGCCATTCCGTGACTTTGGGGCTGAATACTACGTCACGCGCAAAGGAGGTGAAGCGGGCTTCAATATAGCGGGAAGCCGCTGCGGGGTCGCCTGTCAGAATATTGCCCCAGTTCCCCTGCGTGTCGATAAGCAGCCCTTTTTGTCCCAGCCCCACCAGCGCGTCTGCAATGGAACGGTCGCCGTGCGGATGGAATTTCATCGTGTCTCCCACGATATTAGCCACTTTATTATAACGCCCGTCGTCCAGGCGGTCCATGGCGTGCAGAATACGGCGCTGCACAGGTTTAAACCCGTCATTGATCTTGGGTACGGCCCGTTCCAGAATGACATACGAGGCGTAATCCAGAAAGTAGTCGGCATACATGCCTTCCACAGACTGACTCGCGGGAGCAATGTGGGAGGGTTGAGTCACGACGGCGGATATTAAAGGAATTGTTCCGGGGGGGCAAGCGCGATCTCCGTAAAGAAAATAACCGGCTTCCCTTGTCAGGGGAAGCCGGTTTTCCGGAAAAGGAAGGAATAAAAGCAATCAGGCCTGCTTGGCAGTCAGCCTGTTCTTGAGTTCCTCCGCTTCAGCGCGCAGGGCATCGAGTTTGGCTGTCTGGGCTTCAAGGTCGGCGATTTCTTCCAGAACGGCCGCCAGGCGGCGCAGGTCGGCGGGTTGGGCGGCTGCGAGAGGCTGTGTTTTGGGAGCAGTTGTATTTTTGGTGCCGGGCTTGCGGCCGCGCTTGGCCTTGGATGCCTTCATCCAGCTTGAGATGGTCACCGTGCTGATGCCGAAGCGTTCGGCGGCTTCTTTCTGGGCACCCCTTTTGTTTTGGGTTTTCCGTTCAGCAATGAAATCAAGAACGGATTGTTTTTCTTCAGGCGTGTAGCGCCTCTTATTTTTGGTACTGTCGTTGGAATTCATGATGTTGACGAGTGGTTGTTTATTTAACTAATCATCCTTGGTCTGGCAAGAAAAAAGTATATGTGTTATAACATTTTTTAAGAGGATTCTTAAATGACTGGTGCGTATTCTTGAAGTTCTATTACGGGCGCTTTACTTTATTCATGATTGTTGTTGTTAACATATTGTGTTTTTTATGATTTTGCGGGAGAATTCGCGGGATATTTAAACGCTTTTCCATGTTATATCCCGGGTGAAGCCTTTTTCCGCAATCTGCCTGTTGAACCACGCACGGCGGCTGTTCCCCGCCCGTTTTCCAGACGGTATTTTGAGGTTGCAGGGGGCCGCGGAATCGTATAAAATCACTCCAATTTCCCAGCCATTTTCTCACGATGACAGGAACCCCTTCTTCGCCGGAACCTCCCAAATTGCGACGCCGTTTGGTAACGGCAGCCCCTGCGGCCGCACCCAAGGTAAAGTTTGTTTCTCCCGCCGCGGAAGGCGTGGAGGTTGTCAAGCCGCGTTTTCTCACTCCTGAGTTGCAGGCCAAGCTGGCTCAGGAGCAGGAGGAAGCCGCCCGCCGCGCAGCGGAACAGGCGGAGGCGGACAGGATTGCTGCGGAAAAGGCGGCTGCCGAGCAGGAAGCCGCCCGTATTGCTGCCGAAAAGGAGGCGGCGAGAATAGCTGCCGAGCAGGAAGCCGCAAGAATCAAGGCGGAGCAGGAGGCTGCCGAAGCCGCGCGCATTGCCGCAGAAAAGGAGGCCGCCCGTGTAGCTGCCGAAGAGGAAAGAGCGCGCCTTGCGGCGGAGCTGGAGAAAAAGGAAGCCGCTTCCGCTCCGCAGCCCGAGCCTTCCGTGGACGCCCAGATTCAGGATGCCCTTGCCAAGGTAGCGGAGGCCCAGAAAGCCCTGGCGGAAGCTCAGGCCGCTGCACTGGCCCAGGCCGCAGGGGTAGCGCCTGCGGCTGTGCAGACCCCGGAACCGTCTGTTCCGGAGCCTGCTCCTGCGGGGGGGGCTCCCAAATTAAAAGTTTTCAAGACGGCCGCGGCTCCCGCTGCGGCGGAGAAATCCCCGGCCGCCGCTCCGGAAAGCGCCGTTCCCAAGCTGAAAGTATTAAAATCCCCCGTGGGGGCAGTACCAGCTTCCTCCGTGGCTCCCGCTGCGGTTCCCCAGCCTGTGGCCGCCGCGGGAGCTTCCCCTGCCGCTGGCGCTCCTCCGGCGGGCGACGGTATTCAGCCTCCCGCCGGAACGGAATCCGCCCGGGATATGGCCGCTTCCGTGGATAAATCCAAATCCCTGCTGCGGGGTGTCATTTATGGGGTATGCGCCCTGGTTGTCATCGCTGCCGGCGTAGGGATTTATGCATGGAGCACCAGCAGCAAGAAAGAAAAGGTGGAAGGTGAGAACGCCCGCCTGAATGCGCTGGTCGTGGAAGGCGGGAAACTGGGCCGCAGCCGTCTGTTTGACTCCAAGAATCTCAGCCGTGTTCCGGATGTGAAAGTCGTTCCCGATGCGGAGGATGCCGCTTTGCTGCTCGCCAATGTGAGGGGAGTCAAGGGCAACAGGGAAAACTGGCCCGGCGCCGCCCACCTGGTTTCCATCATGGCCCAGATGGATGACAACATTGCCCGCCAGGTGGTGGAAGACATGAAAAAAAATGTCGGCAGGTACAGTAAGGAAAAATATTCCATGATGGTGACCCTTTTGGCCAAGTCTTCCAGCCCCGCCATGCGCGACATGCTGAAAGACCTGTACGCTTCCATCAGCGAAAGCAAGAATAAGAAGATCCAGGACAAGCAGGCCGTGGTGCTCAAGTACATGCGTTTTGCCATGAAGCTGGACGACCTTGACGACGTGATGAAGATCCTCCAGAAGAAGGATGCTTCCCCGGATTTGATTTCCTCCGCTTTCCGTACGGCGCGCTACCTGATTGACGAAGCTCCTCCAGCCAAGCGCAAGGCGCTTTCCTCCAAACTGCTCCAGTATCAGAAAGATATGCCGGAGGAAAACGTCAAAATGCTCTACAAGCTGCTGGCCCGCACCGGTGATCCCAAGGTGCTGGACATGATGGAAAAGAGCTATAAGGAGGATACCAAAAAGGCGCTTGCCATCATTACCGCCTGGGGGGACTGGAATACGGATGACGCCGTTCCGTACCTGTTCAAGGCCTGGAAAGACGAATCCCTGCATGAACGCGTGCGTTCCCAGGCCCATGATTCCATTCTCCGCGTACTCTCCGTGGACCGTGACCGGGATGACAACGCCACGCTCAAGTTGTTTGACCCCCTTATTGCGGATGCCAAAACCAGCGAACGCCGCCAGTTTCTGGTTTCCGCATTCAAGAGGCTCAGCAACCGCCCGTATGTGATTCGCCTGCTGGGCCGCATCAAGCAGACTGCGGAAGACCAGAGAAACGCGGTGGAACCAAAGTTCCAGGCTGCGGAGGAGGCCTTGTTCAAGGCGGAGGACAAGTTTAAGGCCAATCCCGGCGATGCGGCAGCCAAGGCCGATTATGAGGCCAAGGAAAAGATTTATAATGAGTTGTCCAGTCAGAAGACCGGGGAAGACAAGGTGATTGCGGCGGTGGACAAGGCTCTGGAAAAGGTCAGGAAGACGCCTGTTCCCACCAGGAAGGCCGCTTCTGCCGAGGACAGGGATGATGACGACTCTTCCGTGATTAAGACAATTTAAACGGTTTTAACGGCCGTATCCGAAAACCGGAGGGAAAATAATCCCTCCGGTTTTTTATGTGCGGGAGTGACAACCATGATTGGCTGGCCGCTTCTGCGCAGATGAGGCCGAATTGGCCGTTGAGCCGGGCGGAAGGGGGTAGCGGACTTACTTCATGTATTTTTTGATTTCCGGCAGTAGTGCGTCCGCCCAGAGACGGTAGCCTTTTTCTGTAAGGTGGACGAGGTCCCCGGTAATTCCCGGCAGGAAAGTGCCGTCCTTGTCCAGGAATGCGGAATTAATGTTGACGACATGGACTCTCGGCATATTTGTTTTGTCCAGCTCCCTGTTGATCATTTCATTTTGGATGCGCAGGGGGTCTTCCGCCGTTTTCCCCCGGGGAAAGATGTGCAGAAGAATAATTTCAGTGGCGGGGTGGAGCCGATGGATCCGGGAAGCTATTTCCCGGATACCCTCCGCCGTTTCCTGCGGGGTCTGCCTGCCTTTGTATTGCCCTGTGTTATTGGTGCCCACCATGATAACGCATACTTGGGGGGAATGAGGCGTTTTAAGGGCAGAATCGTCAATGCGCCACAATACATGTTCCGTCCTGTCGCCTCCTATGCCGAAATTGACAGGAGCATAGGGGGAAAAATATTGAGACCATATTTTTTTGCCGTCGGTTTCCCAGCGGTGGGTGATGGAATCGCCGATAAACAGCAGTTGGCATGGTGTTTCCGCCAGGGTCTGCTTTAACAGGGCGTGCCTCTGGCTCCACCAGTCAGCTTTTGTTTTGGAAATGTGGGCGGCATCGGGTTTTCCTTTTTCCGGCTGTTGGGAGAAAACAGGCAGGGCGAGTCCGCATCCCAGAAGGCAGATGGAGGCGGATATGGCATTGATAGACGGGAAATGATTCATGTTGTTTATGCAATACGGGGAATATTTCTGCCGCCTTTCTTTTGGAGGATAAAAAATCCCGTCGGTATATTGAATGCGTTTTCCTGCCGGTACGGCATGATACCGAAACATGGCGTGGACCCGGCTGGAACGGCAATTCCGTATTTCCTGGCGTAATGGTACTGCAGCAATGGATGGACAGCTTTGTGTTCAGGAATTGATAAAAAGAGGGAACGGCTAACGTATGTTCACGGACAGAGTCCGTTGAATTATCTGATGAATATTCCTGTTACCTTGATTTTGCTTGCTTTCCACATGGCTGCGGCGGCTTCCGCATCCATCTGTGCTTCCCGGAAAACAGAGTGGGCGGATTGGAATTATTTAACTTCTTACGGTCAATCCCTTTCTGTGGGCTGGACGGCTAAGCCCGTTGTAACGGAAAAGCAGGAGGAAGGGGGCTTGTATATGTTCAGGGGAGGGGTGAGAGCGTATGAGAACGGCAGTGACCGCAAGATGCTGGTTCCTCTGGAGGAAGGAGTGAACGGTCCGCGCGGCGAAACTCCCGTATCCGGGGCTGCCTGTCGTTTGTTCCGCCTGATGCAGCATTATTCTCCCGTTACGGCTTCCCGTATCTGGTTGATTTGTTCTGCGACGGGAGTGGGTGGGGCGAGCCTTGGTTCCCTGGGCAGGGGAACTGGAGCCTACAACCGCATTTTGGATGATTTGAAGGCCGCCAAAATACTGGCTGACCGGGAAGGGAAGACCCTTTCCATGCCTGCGTTTATCTGGACCCAGGGAGAGACGGATCACCAGGACAGAAAAACGAGGGAATGGTACCGGGAAAAAATGGAAAAGCTGATCAGGGACATAAATCATGACGCCAGGGCCGTGACCGGGCAGAAAAACGATGTGGTCTGTTTCGGCTATCAGGTTGGTTCCCATTTGAATTATTATCAGTTTAATCCTACGGATTATCCGGCTATTGCTCTGGAACAGCTGGAGATGGCTTTGGAGAAGGACAGCCGGTATGTGATGACGACCCCGATGTATCATTTCGAGTATAGCGACGGAGTCCATTTGACGGCGCCCATGTCCCGCCTTTATGGGGAGTATGTGGGCTATGTCATGAAGAAAGTCCTGTTGGATGGGGCGGACTGGAAACCCGTGCATCCCCTGACCCATAAAATCAGGAAGTCCGGAAAGGGTTGGACGGTGGAAGTGGCATTTTATGCTCCCTGCCCCCCTTTGGTTCTGGACACGAAGACGGTTGACGATCCTGGCAATTATGGTTTTTCCCTTGTGGGGGCTGAGGGAGAGGATATTGCCATCAAGTCTGTCCGGCTGGTGGGGAAGAATGCGGTACAGCTGTTGACGGAGAAGGACCCGGGGAAAGGGCGTCTACGCTATGGGATGACGATTAATGAGCACCGTCCTTCCGGTCCGCGGACGGGGGCGCGGGGCTGTCTGAGGGATTCCCAGGGAGATGAGGTTAAGGCCCATATCCAGGGCAAAGATTACCGAATGGATAATTGGTGCCCCTTTTTTGATTACTCCCTGTCAAAAGGGCATTGATTTTCCGGAAATGGTTGCATGATCTTTTTTTGCCGCAGGTTGTTCCCCCCCTCTGCAAACGGAAAAGGATACCCGGGCGGCTTGAAAAAAACAGGAAAGGCTTCAGCCGATGCATACTGATTCCGGATTGTTGCGGAGGGGAGGCTTGCACGGCCATGCATGGTGTTATGCTGCGGCTTTCGTGGCCGGATGATGACGAGGTTGTGATAACTTGACCGTAGAGCAGGAGAACTTGCGGAAGTTCATCGTAAATGCCTCTTTTTCCACGAGGTTCATTTTTTCTTCCTCCGGGGGGTATTCCCTGCTTCCGGTTTCTTTATGGCTGGCCCTTACAGAAGGAGCCCTGCCTGGTAGATCAGCGTAGCCGTTGCAAAACCCAGGAGGGTCAATCCGCCGAATTGAGCCAGAGCGAACCACCAGGTGCCCGCTTCCCTCTTGGCGACGGTGACGGTGCCGATGCAGGGCAGGGCAATCAGGCAGAATATCATGATGCTGATGCCCTGGAGAGGGGTGTAGCTGGCTTTAAGGCGGGCGTTCAATGTCTGCTGGGCAGCCGGGACCGAATTTCCGTCTTCCACCGCATAAAGGATACCCATCTGGGTGACGAAAATTTCCTTGGCGGCAAAGGCTCCTACCAGGGCGGAATTGATTTTCCAGTCAAATCCGGCCACTTGCGTGACGGGTTCCATCCAATGGCCTATTTGTCCGGCGTAGGAATGTTCCATGGCCGCTGCGTTTGTCGGCGCCGTGTTTTCTTCCGGCCTGGGGTAGGTGTTCAGAAACCACAGGATGATGGAGGCCCCAAGAATGAAAGTGCCTGCTTTCCGGACGTACATGAAGGCCCGTGACCACATCAGGATGCCCACCTTCCGCAGGGAGGGGAGGCGCAGGCGCTTCATGTGGTGGAGGGAATCCCTCTGGGGCGCCTTGAAAAGCGTGTTTTTCAGAAGCCGGGCGCAGCACAGCGCCAGCAGGACGCCGCTGGCATAAATCCCGAACAGCACGGGAGCCTGCAGGCGGGAGGGAAACAGGGCGGAGACGAACATCATGTAGATCGGCAGGCGGCCCGCACAGCTCATCATGGGCAGCACGGCGATGGTGACCAGGCGGTCGCTGCGCGTTTCAATTCTCCTGGTGGACAGGATGGCGGGAACCGAACAGCCGAATCCCAGCAGGAGGGGGGCAAAGCTGCTGCCGTTCAATCCCATGATTTTCATGATGCGGCTCATCAGGCGGGAAACCCTCATCATGTATCCGCTGTTTTCCAGAACGGTAATGGCCCCGAAGAGGAGAACCACGTTGGGCAGAAAGGCCAGTACGCCGCCCACGCCTCCTACCACGCCTTCCCCCAGCAGGGATTGAAGGCGGGGCCACGGTTCCAGCATGCGGCAGGCCCAGACGCTGAACAGCTGGGTGCCCGTCTGGATGAGCCTGACCAGAGGATCCCCGATAGCGAAGCTCAGGAAGAAAATAATATAAATGATGCCCAGGAAAATAAGGGAACCCCATATCCTGTGCATCAGGACGGCATCCAGTCTGGCCCTCCACAGGTTGTCCTTCGCCTCTGCCTCCCGTTCCATAACGTTTACCGGGACGTAACTTAAAATCTGTTCATTTGACAGGCAAGCCTAAAAGCCCGGTTCCGCGGAAAGGGGCATGGAAACCAGGCATTCCGGCTGTTTTTGGGACGGGGCTGCCGCATGGGCCCCGGATGGGGCCGCAGGCTTTGTTTTTTAGCGGCGCATAGCCGCCAGGCCCTGGATGAAAAGGATTGCCGCAGTGCAGCCGAATACCATGGAGGGCAGGCACTGAAGCATATACAGCGGATCTGTGGAACCGTTTCCGTAGGAGGGGAAAATAAAGGCCAGAATCAACGCGATCAGGGACAGCCCCCATGCCAGCCATGATGTAGCGGGAATCCGGCGGCCGGATGCTGCGGCTGGCCGCTGCGGCAGGTTTTCCTGCCGGATGCCGCGTTCGTCAGTATCGCGTCCGGAGAAAGACGTCCGCTTTTTCCTGACGGGAGGCAGGGCGGGCTGCGTTTTCATGGCGTTTTCCGGTTTGCGGCCGGATGGCGAAGAGGAGGCTTCCCCGAAGGGAAGCCCCGTTGTAACGTGAATCAGAAGGCCGCACGCCGGGCAGCGCATGCCGGTTTTGGCGTCCAGTCCGGCCGGGTAGGTGTACCCGTGGCCGCATTGGGAGCATGTGGCGGATTCTCTCATGATCTGGCCCGAATGGATGTTAGTCGTCCAAGGGAAGCAGGTCCTCCTGGTCAGCCTTGGTTTCGGGCCTCTGGCGGATTTCCTCAAGCTTGGCTTTCATCTGTTCGCAAATGTCCGGATGCTGGGAGGCTACGTTGTCAAGTTCCTTCGGGTCTTTTTCCAGGTCAAAGAGGCTTCCTCCTTCCGGGGACTTGCTCATTTTTGCGGAGGCTCCGTTGATGCCGTCGCGAATGGCCACGCCGGCGGGAATGAATTTCCATTTGCCGTGGCGAATCGCCAATGCCTTGCCGGTACTGTTGATGACATGGTAGTCACGCCCCTTGGCGGATTTTCCCAGAAGGGCGGGCATCACGTTTTCAGAGTCACGGAAGGAATTGGCCTTGCCGGGGGCCAGCAGCTGTTCCAGGGAGGCCCCCAGATCCATTTGGTTGAGCAGGGCTTTGCTCGTGGTTCCGGGTTTGATCACGCCGGGCCATTTGACGATAAACGGAATGCGGGAACCTCCTTCCAGAATGCTGTATTTGCCTGCGCGGAAGGGGCCGGCGGGGGAATGGGTGGCGTTGTCCCGGACGGCGAAATCCCTGTAGCCGTCATCCAGCACGGGGCCGTTGTCGCTGGAGAAGATCACCAGGGCGTCTTTTTCCAGACCGGCCTGTTGCAGAGCCTCTGTAATGCGGCGCACACAGTCATCCAGTTCCACGGTCACGTCACCGCGCACGCCGTGCCGGCTCTTGCCCACAAAGCGTTTTTCCGGGCAGCGCGGCACGTGGATGTCATGCGTGGCGAACATCAGGAAAAACGGTTCCTTGGCTTTGGCGCTCTTCTGAATGTATTCAATGGCCTTATCCGTAATGACATCGGCGTTTTCCTCATCCTTCCACAAGGCGCTTTTGCCGCCCTTCATGAACCCGATGCGTCCGATTCCATTGATAATGGCCTGGTTGTGTCCGTGGCTCCACATGAGTTTGAGCTGGTCCTTATTGTCCTTGCCATTGGGAAGCCCGGGGAAGTTGTGCTTGTAGGATACTTCAATGGGGTCGTTCGGGTCCAGGTTGCGGACATTGCCGTTTTCCAGAATCACGCAGGGAACGCGGTCGCCCGTAGCGGCGAAGATAAAGCTCTCGTCAAATCCGATTTCGTTCGGGCTGGGGGAGATATGTTTGTTCCAGTCAATCTTCTTCCCCTTTTCCCCCAGGCCCAGGTGCCATTTGCCTATCATGTAGGTTTTGTAGCCGTGGGATTGGAGCATCTTGGGCAGGGTGGGCTTCTTGGTATCGATAATGAGGGCGGCGTCTCCCGGCAGGATGCCCGTGCCTTCCTTGCGCCACGGATATTCCCCTGTGAACAGGGCATAGCGGGAAGGGGTGCAGACGGATGTGGTGGAATAGGCGTCCGTGAAGCGGCAGCCCTGCTCGGCAAGCTTGTCGATGGCGGGGGTGGGAATTCCCTTGGCTCCATAGCAGCCTACGTCTCCATAGCCGAGGTCGTCAGCGTAAATCATGACGATGGCCTTGGGGGGGGTGACCGTTGGCGTGACTGCGGCCGGGCAGGCCGCTGCCGCCGCCATGGCAAGCATCAGGTGTAATGCGGATTTATTCATGTTGTCAGGTGTGTGTGATTATAATTTTCCGGAAAGGACGGCCGGAAGGATGCCGCTGTTTAAGCGTGGGCCGAACCTTCGGGGGTGTCCGGAGGCTGTTCGCCGGGATGTTCCGGCGGAAGCACGGGTTCCGTCATGGGGCGCATGCTGGCATTTTGCCAGATGTACCGCTTGTAAAGGACCTTGATGGCGGCTGTCAGGGGGACAGCCAGCAGGGCGCCGATCAAGCCGCCCAGGATGAGTGTCCAGATCAACACGGAAAACATGACCGTGAGCGGGTGGAGTTCCACGGAATCCCCCACGATTTTCGGCTGGATGATCCATCCGTCAAATTGGTTGACGGCCAGGAAGATGCCCGAAACAATCAGCACGTGCTGGAAATCCCCCCATGTGAACCAGGCCAGCAGCACCGCAGGGATAAAGGCGGTGATGATGCCCAGGTAGGGAACGATGCCCAGCACGCAGACCGCGGCGCCGATGGTGATGGCGTACGGCAGGCCTATCAGCTTCAGGCAGATGGCAATCAGAATGCCTTCAATGATGCTTACCAGCATTTGGCCGCGGAAGAAGGAAATCAGGTAGCCGTTGATTTCCTCCATGGTGTCCACCACGTCTTTTCTGAATTTGGACACTTTCAGGGGCAGGATGCTGGGCCATTTTTCTTTGATTTTATCCGCCTCCAGCAGAAAGTAAAAAGCGAAAATGGGCGTGATCAGGATGCTGACCATGATTCCTATGGTGCTGTACAGGGCCCGTCCCCCGGAAGTGAGCCAGCTCATCAGCTTGTCCTGGTAAAAGGAGGAATTGATGGTCATGTAGGCTCCCAGCTTTTCCCGGGCGGTCCGGGCGTTTCTCAGGTCATGGACTTCCGCTTCCGTATAATGGCTGGCATTCAGTTCCCGCAGGCTGGTGCTGTAAACACTGTCAATGGTGCGGGAAATGAAGGGGATTTCAATGGTGGAGTCAATCAGTTCGGAGGTTTTGTCCCATAGCTCCATCCGGTTGTCGATCAGTTCATCCGTCTGCCTGATCAGGGGAGGGAGAATCGTGGCTCCAAAGCCTACCAGAACGGCCAGAGCCGCAAACATGACCGTGACTACTGCCCATGGACGGGAGAATTTGAGACGCACCAGCCAGGAAACGATGGGTTCCAGCAAATACGCCACGACGGCGGCAATCAGGATGGGCAGGAGCACCGGTTCCAGAAACCCCAGAAGTTCCACCACTTCAAAAATGACGAAGGCCGCAATGCCCAGCATCACCAGAATGGATACGCCTGTCAGGGCATGCCAGCAGGTTTTCTTCTGGAAGGGGGAGGGAATGGCGGGGGCGGCGGAAGTTTGGGTATTCTGATGTTGT
>ENA-ORUI01000260-ORUI01000260.1-human-gut-metagenome-genome-assembly--contig:-NODE-260-length-70232-cov-12.509996_pt1 | contig 70232 bp, 54 predicted proteins | sample MGYA00242078_ERZ509205 | MGnify/ENA primary metagenome ERZ509205 (study PRJEB26280, sample SAMEA2338828) | human gut metagenome | biome: human gut; feature: human-associated habitat; material: faeces... | reverse complement strand
GGCTATACAATTCCCGCTATTAGGGCTTGTTAGGGACTTGCACCCATTAGAATAAGCTCATGCCGATCATACTAAAATAGGTATAGTACGCTCTATACGCCTATACCTATGTACCATTATTTTTGCGTCTAACTTTATGAGCACTTTCTCCACTAAACTGAGTTAGCTTGTATATTTAAGACGCATACCTCAATAAATCAATACTTCTAGAAGTGTTGAAAATTTTTTGTAGGCAGTAGTGAATTGTTTCTTATTATTCAATATTCTTTTTATTCGAAAATGTAACTAAGATTTTAGTTATGCATTCCTTTATAAAGCAGAAAAAAACTGATTGTATTAGAATGTTTGCAGGCATTGAGAACAGTATTAATTTTGGAACTTGGTGGTCATCTAAAAAGAAAGGGTAATCATTGTTAATCAATGATAATGGTAAAGATAAAACTTCTTTTAAAAAAATGTGTACATAATCAGCAAGTATGGGTGATTCACTATCACTCATAGACAAAAAAATTAAAATAACAAAAGTGACAATATCTATAACGAAAATTGATACACCTATAAATAAACAATCTTTAGTATAAAAAAGAGTTCTTTTTTTAAAATTTCCCATATGTATTACCTTTATTTGTTACTTTTTTACGGCACTCAATTGGTTTTTGACCTGTTTTTTAATGATACTTTCATATTGTTTTGCTTTTATGTTATAACTAAAGAACGACTGGATATTGAATTTATTGCATTGAATTGCAGTATTAATCAGAAAACGCACAATGATATGTCTATCAATGCTTTTCCATTGTCTCCCCAAGCGGGGACAACTTGGCGCACGCATATTCAAGTCATATATATTTTTCCGCCAAAGGTGCGTCTCTGCAATCCTGCTCTCCATCCAGCTTCTGTCGAGCCATTCAAATAGGCCGATAACTATGATACTTCCTACGACGTTGAGCAAGTTGCAGTATATTTAGTGCATTGTTGATATTTGTCAGATTCTTTGCGTTATTTCGTTTTTTAACGGACTATTGTATAGTAATCATCATATAAAATCCGCAGATAGAAACTTACTATCTACGGATTTTAATGAGTTTTAAATAAAAAACTAAGACCATAGAGTGTAATACATTTCTGTAAAACGTACTATTACATCCTATATTTCTTCATAGACTACTCTTCTATAGATTCGTCTGTTTGTGAAAGTTTTATAGTCTTAACAACTTTTCCATTCTGATTCGTCCATACTTTTATACGGCACTCTACAGCTCCCATTCCAGTAGAAGAAATCGTATAGACTGAGTGAGCCTTTAAGTTTATCTTTTCACTTCTTGATGGTAGTCCACCACGACTAATTGTATACCCTCTTGGAATATTGCTCAATTTATTTTTTTTGGGAGGAACGCATGTAGAATCTTCCCAAATTAGCAATAAAGCTCCTTCGTATAGTTTCCCATCAGAAGTAACAGAATCATTCTCAAAACAAATGTCGTAAAAATAGCCATCATTGATAGTCAGAGATTGAGTTTGAGTGTCAAAATCAAAATCAGCAACCCTTCTACATCCTAATAATAGAAAAAAGGAAAGGCAATATAGTACTCTTTTCATCTTTCGTTGTTTGACTTTGAATCGTTATACATTTTCCACCACTGATCAATTTTTTCTATTATTTGATCTTGAGAATTGTTTTTGTTGTAGAACAATCTCTTTAAACCATTTTTTTGAATCTTGCTATTTATAAAATTATTAAAAAATCTTTTCTCCATTGTCTGCTTCTTTTTCTAGATATAAACATAGTGAATTCATATTTCTCCTTCCAAAGTTTATTTATAGCAAAGTAGAAATTTGCAACATATACTATTTGAAATCATTTTCACAAGGCGCATTATAATTACATGTTAATCGCCATCCATCTTCCAATAAAGATAACACCTCTTGAGATACAAAGATGTTATTTTTCTTGGTAAAACATTTATTCATAGCTCTCAATATTTCTTTATAGATTTGCATGGCTTCAATTGAGCTATCAGTAAAGACTGCAACACGACCTGCTATTAAAACATTTTCTGCATTGTCGTATATTCCTCCAGTACTTAACTCAACACCTGTAGGATTAGATGCAAGATCTACGATGTAATGAAAAGAGCCATTTCTTAGTTTCACAATTCTATACTTCACCTTATTATTTAAGGGGAGCACCATGTATCTATTATCCAAAGAAATCCAATTGGTATAGCCTGTATGACCAAGTTTAGAAAAATTTGATATGGTGTTTTCTCTTCTTATCGTCTCCTGATTAAATGCCCCCAGCAGGGTATATTCTATTGGAATTCTTATTTCAACCATAGACATCATCTTGACTATATCTGATTTTGTCAGAAAGAATATTTGCTGCTTACTTTTCATCCGTCCATCATTCATCAGCCTTTTATCCCCTTTCCTATTTTGTACAAACAGGACATTTAATCCACCAATTAATAATACAAAGAAACTTATAATTCTCAAATAATAACCTATCGTCAACGTAAAATGGTGTATATTCCCCCAAGTGTCAGTTTCTGTTCTTGGACAAATAATCAAAAGGCTACTCAATATTATGGTGATGCAAATCCACAATACGAAGTGTTTTCTATTGCCCTTTATTAGATGCCTTATAGCAACAATGTATGTTATGTTTGAAAACCATGCTAAAGAATATATTTTCGGAAATATTCCCGGAAATACGAAACAAAACCAGCCAAAGAACAAGTCGAAAAAGCCATCACCATAACAAAGATTAGTTGCTTCATCATAATAATATGGTACGAACCCACAGGTTATAAGATAGCACAAAAAACTAAGTGTTATCACGCTTTTCTTTAATATGCGAGTATTCAATATTTTCATATACTATTCTATCTTTACAAGTAAGTTCTTTGTTGTTTCCGAATATTAACCTCAATAGCTGTTTGTGAACGAAGAACACTACTAAGCATAGCCACACCTTGCTCTGTAAAAGCATAAGTTGAATAGCGGTTGCCGCCTCTTCCATTTGAGATCACAATTTGCGACCTCAAACGTATTGTTGTTATATTGCGTACAAAGGTAATGCTTTTAGCCTTTAAACTACTATCACACAACCCCTTTCTTTGAAAAGAACGTAAAATCAATAGTATTATTGCGATTATTGTGCGTTTTATGTCTTTACAGTATCTTTTGCTATATCTTGACTCCACTCCTTAAAAAACGCAAAACGAAAGCCTTCTGGAAAGAGTATGATACCTGACGCTTCCTGAAGGACTTTAAAGATATTATTCAAAATGCTGACGATTTTGGGCAGGCGATTTTCTGGCTTCTCAAAATACAATATGATATAGAGCAGATAGAAGAACTCTGCAAAGGTCAGAATGCCTCTTCGCCCACTGAGATGATTGATCGTGGTGCGATCTATGCCAAATTGGGCACCCAACTCTGTCATCGTATAGGATTCTCCCGTCGCTGGATTAAAAAGATGATGAATGAGTTCGGAATAACCAATAACTAAAGTGCTCATATCAATATTGTGGGCGCTTTTCACATGTGATGCTAACTTCTCTTTTATTTTGTTTTTGTTTTGTATCATAGTATTGTTATTAAGTTTTAAAAAAAACAACTTGCTTTTAATAAAAACTTAAAAAATGGCCATTTATTGTACGGTCGTACATTTTTCTCGCCAAAAAAATCATTTCTACCTACTTTTGCTGCACGTTTTTAAAATTAAAATAAAAAATGAATACAAAAACAATAACCATAAACGGCAGGTCTCCACCCTCAAAAAATGCCTTTTAGAGGAGTGAACCCTTTTTTACAGGGTTCACTTTTTCGGGCAAGTGGTGAACCCTTTCTTTTTAAATATATATAGACAGCGCGTATATAAAGATATAAAGAAATGATAATCAGATAGTTATAATACCCTTATTTATACCTTATTTCGTATAAAAAGTAGGATAAAAGCCTCACTATTCACTAAAGCTTCACCTAAGGTTCACTCTAATGGCACTTAGAAAGAAGGTACTAAATTTTTAACAAAAGACTCCGGGTATCTCCATCGCCGTGGAATTTGACGGTAAAGGCAGAGAGATTGACAACATCAAGGGGGCTACTGGCTTGGGACTCATTGATATCGATGGGCTGGATCGCAAATAACTTATTTAGAGGTTGGAAATGACTTATTTACGAATTGGAAATGACTTGTTTGTAGATCGGAAATAACTTGTTTGCAGGTCGAAAATGACTTGTTTCTGAGCTGCGTCGATTGACACGTTGGATAAAAAGAAACACCTCGGAGAACCGTAATTTTGAAAAAAATCAACTTTATCGTGACATTAAATGACATTAAGTGACATTAAGTGACATTAAATGACATTAAATGACATTGGGGATTTTTTATTTCGTACCTTTGCATTGTCAATCAGAACGGTTGGCGATGCCGCCTGAAACTCAATGTTACCATCAAGAGAGCAAGTACCATATTGGGTGATGATAGTTCAAATGGTGAGAACGCTGGAGGCGGTTCTGTGAACGGTGATGCCGGCGGTTCGGGTGTCAACAAGCCTTCTGGCGGTAATACCCAGGAGAGTGGCGGCACCTCTCAGGGCACAGGATCTGAGAATGGAGGCAGCGGAGAAGATAATGAACTGTAAAACATAGGGTTAGGGATTCGCCCCTACCCTTACTCTTTTACTTGCTTACATAAAATAATAATTGAATAAAACATTTGGATTATGAAAAAGGAAGCATTTTTGCTGTTGACGTCAGAGGAAGGTATGAAGCACAGGAGTCAGAGACCGATAGAGCCAGAAGCTGCGTTTGGACAGATGAAGGAAGACATGCATTACAAGCGATTCAGGCATTTCGGAAAGGACACTTTTGCGCAGTTTTGTTATCGATAAAACAAGAAAAGTAAAGCTTCTATACAATATAATAAGATTCCCCTTGTAAAGAAAGACTACGATTCAACTAAAATATACAGAAAAACAATCGAGTAGGAGAAAAACTACTTCGTTTTCCTCCTACTCGATTTATGCAAGGTATAAATGCGGAGCCGCTTACTATCAATAAATGGTTAAAATATACTTCCAATTTGCTGGATACATATTTTTTATTCTATCCACAATTACTTGTGGAATTTTCACGGCATCATAATCAAGTCCTTTTTCTCTTAACATATCTATCACTTTTCTTTTTTGGCAATATCTTTCACTTGGTATTTTTTCAACGTAAGTTCTCAACACATCTGTAATAAGCAACGAATCTCCGGTTTCAAAATTTTCACCAACATACCTGTTTACATTCACGCCTGCTTCTAAGAGAGAGAGTACGGAGAGATAACTATCACTATATATCGCAGAAGAAAGTGGAGAATTTCCAAATTCGTCCACATAATCAACATTTGCACCAGAATGAATCAAAAAAGCCATTAATTGAAGACCACCACTACCAGCACTGCAAGCACAGATCATTGGACTGTAGCGAACTTTATTTTGGGGATACAATTGCCCATTTTCCACATCGTTAACGTTCGCTCCTTTATCTACAAGTAATATTACATATTTTAGCCCTTCATCTCCATATTCACTAGCTATTATTATGGCAGAACTTCCTTCTTCTCTATTATGTATATTTACATTAGCTCCCAATTCCAATAAGCATTTAAATGAATAATATTTATCATTCATTATACATAGAGCTAATAGTGTATTCCCATAATAGGGATCTTGAATATCAAGCAGACTTGGCTGTTTCTTTATAATGCTCTTGATTAAGACTGTGTCTTCACATTCTACAGCTTCAGCCAATTCTTCAGCTTTAGTATTCTTGAACACCATAAAACTGGAGCTTGAAAATTTCATATTCGAATTAAAACAAGACACCATAAATATATGAAATATGACCAGGACTATTTTTGTTTTTATATTATTCATAAGGAAAATTTTTTAAAATATTGTTTATTGAATGTCCATTTATTTTAGAAGGAAAATCTACCGGATTCAAATAGATATGATTGCCATTTGCTGTAGGCAAGTTCAATTTCCGCTGAACAAAATCCAAAGGGTCAGTCTTTAATATATATGCAGTTATTCCAGACTGACTCTTGTTATTTACCCTAAATCTTACAAGAATTGATTTATGGAGTCCTGCAGCATTAAATGTTATTGCCTTACGATTTGTAACCAATGCACATAATGCGGCTTCACCACCTCCAAGTGAATGTCCGACAAAAGTCAATTCACTATCAGACTCTTTAAGCTTCTTAGATATTACAGAAGCATTTAACACGGCATTATCATATTGTCTACTGCCAAAGCCATACGCTTGCTTAACATCAGCCTTTACATCATTATATTCAGACATATCTGTTCCCGCAAAGACATAAGCATACTCTGTCTTACCATTTGTTGTTCTTTCGTAGACTGCTGAATTTAATCCACTCTTAGAATTTACCAATTTTATTGCTCCAAAGCTCTTATTTGAAACTTTCCAACCATTAATTAAAATATTTTTTTTGTCACCATACACATGTGCAGCCATACGAGCAGCCTCAGAAGCTGTTGGTTCCTCCCCTTTAAAATCAACAAATTTTAAAGGATTATCCTTAACATAACAAAAGCCACTAATATTGGAATATTTTTCAACTAACGGATCCATCCCATACCAAATGCTAGCCATAGGATTCAAGTACCTTGCACCATAATAGTACAAGCCTGTCTCGTCATCGAACTGTTTGCCGTTGAACTTATACGGCATATCCTCAGATGAAGTATGTTCATCCACCAGTAACTCTCCGTATGGCAGGTAGGCATCATACTGGGTGATGTTACCTCTGTCGTCCGTAATGTAAGACGTAGAACCAAGGTGGTCACTATGATAGAAGAAGGTTTCCTCCTTCGTTGTGTCGTTTGGAATATAGCCATAACCAGCCTGTGGGTCATCAGGGTTACTTGGGTCATTCCAGCTTACAGGTGGACCAGGGTTGGTATTCGGTGTAGTGTTAGGGCGTGGAGTCTGAATCCACCCCTGTGGCACATCATGGTTGCCGAGTTCTGTGAGGACGACATTATAGCCAACACCCGTGTTCTCCGGGTCGCCGTACGCACCCTTCATTGTTGGAACACCCGGTGCAATGCCCTGCTCCTTATAATACGCTTCCTTCTGACGTTGAATCTGATTCATGCGCTCTGCATAATCCTGCTGACCAGCGGTTACGTATGAGCCGTTGCGCCCATAGACGTTATTGAACAATCCCGTACCGATACGGCTGGCGATTCGTTTGTCACCAAGGAAGTAATGCTTCGTGAATCTGTTCTTGTTGACAGAGAGGATACTTGCTGGGTAGAGCGTAAAGTTATCCGTCTCGTGGAACGTGATGCCTTGTGGCGCACCATTGATATACACACCCTCCATCGTACCGTAACTCTTCATGATGCGTTCGCCAGCAGCATTGTAAGTATAACGGCTTGTCTTACCGTTGTCAGAGAGAACCATCAACCGATTATCCTCATCCCAGTACATCTCACGGGTAGTGTCCGTAGAGTCGTTCGTTACCAGAGTTGGATTACCGTTGGCATCATACGTGTAATGGTCATGACCAATCTGCGTTGGAGCTGTCGGATGATTACTGTCCTCATACTTATAAGCAAAGTTATAAGACTTAGCAGTTGTCGTTGAGTCCACCTTCTGTACCTTCGTCAGCGGTTCACTCATCCGTCCGAACGACATTACCATATCGTAACTTGCACTTTTTGCCTTACCGTTTGCATGAATAAGGCGGTTCAACTCATCATACTCATACGTATGCGAACTCCTTCCTCCTAACTTCGCCTTGTTGAGTTTCGTCAGCGACGTTGGGTTGGCAGCATTCGTAATACCGAGGATATTATCCACAGCATCATACTGGTACCTGTTCTCCATCACAGTCTGACCGTCCGCTGTAAGGTTCATCACCTGCAGACGTTCACGCTGCTTGTCGTAGGTATAGGTAGTCTCCGTGCCGTTACCGAGCTTCGTATAGACCGTATGACCCTCCTTGTCGTAACCTATCCTGTCAACAATAACGCTCTGACGTCCCTGTTTATTGCTCGTCAAGCTCTCTACCTGTCCAGCCGCATTGTAGTGATAAGTCACCACTTCACCATCAGGATAAGTCATCGTCTGCACACGGTTCCAGCTGTCATAGGTGGCACCATAGACATAAGTCCTGATATCCGCCACGCTCGCCATGACTGTACGGACAGTCTTCGTCACCTCACCCTGTCTGCCATAGTAATAGGCTTCACCGCCACTCGCATCCTCTACAAGGGCAAGACGACCGGCACGGTTATACTTATCGCCAGCCTTACCATAGGTATAAGTAACACGGTTGAAGAGGTTTTCTGGATAAAGTACCTCATGGAGTCGCTCGAAGTCGTAGGTGTAAGAGATGTAACCCTTGTCAGATATCGACTTCCTAAGCTCTGCCGTGAGCTTCGTCAGGAGGTTACCCGCCGCATCATAGGTCATGTCCGTCTCACCCGCATCAGGATGATTCACCATCAGTTTGCGACCGAGCAGGTCGTAGACATACTTCGTCTCCTTGCCGTTAGGATGCTGAACCGTCATCACCTGTCCGACAGGGTCATAGCTGTACTTCACCGTGATATCCTCACCACGGGCATGCTGCACCGTCTCCCGGTTGCGTCCCTTGGCATCCGTATAGCTCTCCGCATGTCGTCCCAGTGCATCCGTGACTGTTGTCTGGAGCATCGGTTCACCGTCATGACTGCCGATAGAGTAAGCCGTACGTGTCACACTTCCGTCAGCAAGCGTAACACTCGTGGTACGGTCGTGTGCATCATACTCTGTCTTTGCCTGCAGATCACCCGTAGCATGGTTGTAAGTGCCGATGTTACCATAGCTTTCCGTCATTGGGTAATAAGCTGTAATGTTACGTCCGAAGGCATCGATGACAGCCCTTCCACTGACGATGGAGACCTTTTGATTGCTTTCACCAGACCACACCACACCCGTCTGCTTCGTCTGGACAGCACGCATCAGTGAGTCGGCGAATGTATAGGTGTCAATGTTTCCGTCCTTAGAATAATGGATGGTATGTGCCTTACGTTCTGCAGGGAAGTACTCAAAGCGGATAGTAAACGGCTGACCGCTCTCTATCTCATACGGAGCACGGATTGTCTGCTGTCTGCCCAGTGCATCGTAGGTGTATTCCATCTTCTGCCCGTTGAGGTCAGTCGTTACAGACGGAGCATTCCAAAGACCATCATAAGCCGTGCTGGAGCTATAGCCGTATGCATCCTTGACACTTGTCACAAGACTATGATAGAGGTCATCATACGTATAAGCATAGAACATACGCTGATGATTGTAGTTCTCCGGCTTCGTCATGCATGTGATGTTGCCATAGCCATCGTAAGTCATGTTATAGACAGACGGCTTGTCACCGTTATGGAGCACGATCTCCGTTATCTCACCGTTGCCGTCCACCTTCGTTGAGCGTTCACGGTAGGTCTTACCGCCACTGCTGACAGCGATATGGCTCGGAACACTGACAATATACTTGTCGGCTATCTTATGATAGTTAATGTTTGCCTCTAAGCTATAGGCTGTTGTCGTTTCCTTATATCCCTGCAGGTTACCATAGTCATCGTAAGTATTGCTGACAGCAACCGCCAGACTGTCCCCACTATTTACATCAAAGTTACTCTGAACAAGAGTCTTTAGGGCAGGGAAGACAACAGCATCTGTCGTATTATTACCAACGGCGAGTGTCTTCAGGTCATAGTCATATAGAGATCCTTGCAGTTTCTTTCCATCAGCGGTATAGAGATACTCACTCGTAACAAGCCCATGAGCATAGTAATCCCTGTTCTTGCCATAGCTCTGTACGGAGTAACGGTAGAGTCTGTCACCGTTCTCTGTATCTATCTGATTAGTACGTACCTGCTTGAAACCATAGAAGTCACGCTCACGACGGTCACGGTAGCCACCACTATATTCAAAAGTATTCCTGCTTCGTACTGCTCCGTTCTCCTTGTATCCACCTGTCGTCTCAACCGATGACATCACCCAGCGACGTCCCGGCAGGTCGTAACTTGGAGCTGTCTGCTCATAGTTGATATTGATATGTCCGCCGAAAGGAAGTGTCACAGAGCGCAGCATGTTCGTTCTGCCCGTAAGGTTACGGTGGACAATAAGCTGCTTTGCCCCGTAAGATATGATAAGGTCGGGACGTCCGTCACCATCAATATCTCTCAAGGCTGCGCTTGTGAAACTAACGCCACTTGACCAAGATTTGGTAACCTTAGTTGTAAACCTTAGTTTTAAAAACAGAATATGTATTGGAATGGAAACAGCAAAATTACCATATTGAGAAACGGACGTTGCCAATGACTCATTGAAACAACCTTGTTGTTCTTCGGAATAAGGAATAAAACCAGAACCCGTATTCAACATTATAGTGAACTTTCCACCACTACGAGTTACCATATCAGGTAAGCCATCGCCATTAACATCTATAAAAGATACATTATATTTTGTTGTCGTCTTTGTTCCGTTGACACCGAAAGAAATATCAGCATTACCAAGTACCCCAATGGATGTACCAAGTCCTGCACCCCATGTGCTATTTTCAGAAGACTCCAACGAAGTTACACCACTACTCTCCTCATTTGTAAAGTTATATCCAAGACCAAACTTCACCTTGTCGCCCAAGAGCATATCAGGAAGTCCGTCACCATTGAGGTCAGTCCAATCACTTTCTGTATGAGAGGTACCAGAAGTAAAGTTCCCGCTGGCGCTCACTGACACACTGGAGATAGCATTACCATTGGATGAATTCTTCGTATCACTACCGCCTGGTGTTTCATCGTCTTGTGGTTTAGGATTGATACTGATAGCTAAAGCGTTCTTTGCCGAAGCTTGTTTTGACAGACTTCCATTTGCTCCGACAGTAGAAGAGCTTGCTTTGAATCTTGGTCGACTGACATTTAATTTCATGCGATCTTCACCAAGTGTACCCGTTGCTTTTGTGTATTGAGTAACAATACTGCCATCCACTTCCTCTAACCAATCAGGGTAACCATTACCATTGATATCCATTAGAGCTACCTTGCTATAAGAAGTCTGTGTACTCTTACTGCCACTGAGTCCTGCATAGGAGATTCCACCGCTTACACCATAGCCATTACTCTTTGACTCACTCATGAGCACAGGGGCAGACAATTCACCTGCATTCTTAGTATAATGGACACTGTCTATTATGATAGCATCCTCGCCGATACGAGAACTACAGATTGTATCTAAAGAGATAAAGACATGCTCAGATCCACCAACATACATCCTCTTGTTTGCATCATATCCCATAACAAAGAAGCGCTGTTCGTTGACAGGAGTAAGACTCTTTGCAAGTTGATTGCCATCATGTGTAGATTTATAATGCTCGGCTATATCCTTATATTTATCCCTGTCAATGGTCAGTGCTGATACTTCTATTGGCTGGGTAGCATAGGCTTTATTGCCATTATAGGCGAATTGTCCCCATCCTCGATAGAGCCTTCCATAATCAACAGAGTTATACCCAGAGAAAACACAAGCCTCTAACGTATCCACAAGAACACGCTGTTCAGCAGTAACAACTGTAGATGTGGCACTTTGGTAAGAAAGACTATCGCGTAAAAGACTAACTTTAGCATGAGTAGATTTAGATAATTCGTTACTTACTGCAAAAGTAGCAGTCACCTTACCTGTATTTAATCGTTTGATAAGTGTTGTGTCTGTAACTATGATAGTATCTGCCTTGAGCGTATTGGAAGTATTCAGACGACAGGTGTGGTGCAATACGGGAAGTCCGTTTTGATCATGTAAAGTGAGGTAAACTGTAGCAGTATCTGTGTCATTCTTTTTATCTTCACGCACAACGGATAGTGTTGGAACAATAAAAAGTTTAGGACGGTATTGTCTATTCAATACGGTAACACCCTGTTTCAACACTTTGCTCCCTGCTATACTAACAGGCTTGTTGAACATCCTACGAGATGCAACAAAACGTACACTTTCTTGGTCATCTTCATAATTATAGCTACCCGCCCATTGTACTTTTGTCCAATCAACTGGGGATGTGGTTTTGATTTCAAAGAAGAATGAAATAGAATCTTTCTCATTTATGTTATCAGTATAATCGTAGGAGCCATTGACTACACTATCAGCTGGAAGTTTAAGCCGTTTTACAATCGTTTCACCATGTTGATCCAAGCGTGTGACGATAAGTGTAACATCATCAGAAGTCTTCCCCTTCATATAAGGAGCGTGAAGCGTAACCTTACCAGTACGATTAAATATAGCAACATTGTTTTCACCTTCTATATAATCAGCCTTGCTATTATATGTTTTTAAGTCTTCTGACAGATACCTATCCTTGCCAACAGGCAAAGATATATAAGTAATTATGGGATTCCAAAGAACTCTGTCGTCCTCACCATCATATCGAGACTGAAGACGGAAGAAAATTCTGTCTCCTACTTTTACATCACAATTAAGATTGTTGGTTTTGCTACCAGCTTGTAATAAAGAGTCGCGGAACATGAAACCATTGCTCTCATGTTGAATGCTGTAGATGATGCCATCACCTTGATTGCTAAGTTTTTTTATAGTACTTTGTATGTTGATCTTGCCAGCAAAAGGTGCGCACCACATCCGGACGGCATCATTCAGTGGATATTCCTTTTCCAAAGAGTCACGGATAACCTTATAGTCTGGAATAAAATGCTTATCAATAGGTGATCCTTCACCAATAATAGGATTGGCAGTCACATTACTTGCAGGACTAAATACAGGTTTACCGTCTACAATATGATTGAAGTAGACCTGACCATTGACAGCTATGTCTGTAAGTCCATCACTGTTGAAATCATAAAGATAGGTGGTAGTCTTGTCCTGATCTTTTGAATGTGTATAAGAAATTCCAACAGAAGCACCAAGTTTATTTGTAATACCAACTTCAACAGCAGCATCTGCATTAAGAGAACGACTGATACTATTACCTTCAGAGAAAGAGTTTACTCCTCGTATCCGTAACGCTTTACCAAAGAGTAAATCCTTTCCATCTGCACTCATGTTTTTACGATAGAAAAGTTCGTTACCTCGTTTGAAAAGCTTATCAGGCAGTCCATCACCATCAATATCTACGAAAGCAACTTTACCTGTATTTGAACTTTTGCTATTAGAGAAAGATGGACCGACGTTTACTGTTCCACCAGTGAAACCTACACCTATCATTGTTCCCCCACCTGTAGTACGGCTTTTTGAAGCTCCACCACCAAGAATACTAAGATTGTCATCACACCCACGAACTGAATGACTGAGGAATGCTTCGTAATCTTCTCCTTCGGCCTTCCATATCTCTGGCTTAGAAGAGAAAAGCCCATTTTTGAGGTCATTGTAATAGTCAAAGGATTGTGTAGCAACCTTACCATCCCTACTATCGTTCTGATCAATGCTCTTTAGCAGCATTTTGCCAAACGGTCCTTCTTCATAGTTTAAGCTATAGCTGCGGAGTTGCTGACCATTATTCTTCACTGTGACCTTACGGAGTAGCCCTTTGTCCCTTTGCATAATGCCAAGTCTTCCGCTACTCGTTACATCTTTTCGGTCTGTGGCTATAGAGTCAATATTGAATTCAATGCTATACAGTCCTTCCGTCTCCCCGAATCCTGTCCATGTATAGCGTTCAGGATAAAGGTTATTGCCAGACTTCATGTAATGGAAAGCAGCAAAGTTTCCGTGAACATCGGTAACACGGTCAAGTGCCCATTTGATACGGTTACCCTTGGTGTCGGTAAGAGAAGTTGCATCACTGACATGACCACCATGACCACCATAACTGTAGACTGTACCATCCTTGCCAGTCACTTCCCAGTAATAGTTCTTCGGGCTGTTACCCTTTCGGATAATTCTACTGAAACCACCTTCAGTCATTGGATAGAACTGCTTGTCTGCCTGTCTTGCCAAAGAGACAGTCCTACGATAGAGTCGGTCACTGAGCTGCTGTCCCATGAGAAGATAGCTCTCACTTTCTGACTTATCATCGAAACGTGGTACACCCCATCGGGTCTCTATGTCAATACTCTGTACAGGAAGACTCCATCCATAGCCAACAAAGCTACTACCGCCCTCGCTGCTATACTGTAAGCCGGCACTTACACCAATATCATTACGCCCTGCAGGAACTTCGAAAGGATAGGACAGTGACGCCGTACCATTCTGATTAGCTGATGGGGCTTCAATCTGCTGAATACCCGCTGCTGGGTCAGCAGCCTTCAGCTCACTGATTCCTGTAGGGACATAGTTCTGTGTTTCGGGACTCTCTGGAACCTTGATGATACCGTTGATGACATCCGTAAAGTGTGAAGTCTCTGCCATTGCCACCTCACGTTTAGCATCAATACCTTTCGACTGGAGCATTGTCCAACGTTGGTGCAGTTCATCATAATAATAGGTGTGGATATCATCTACGGTATAGCCTTTCGGTATCAACGTGCTGTCGTAGGGGACAGAAATACTTGCCAGATGATGGACGAAGTGATTACCATGAGGTAAGAAACGATAACCTGATACCGTATCTGTTCTTGCCATTAAGGTGTCACAGCCACCTGTAACATTCACCATACCCGTAGGCAAGGTTGGTAGTTCACCCTTTCTAAGAGGAGTAATACTGAGAACTTTACCCTTTTCCATAGCCTCACGTGGAACGGTAAGCTGGGCACGCCCAACATTGAGCGTATCGCTGTCGGAGTTGGTAAAGAACTTACTGACGGTACGTTTGCCTAAGTCTGCAAAAAGTCTTGCAGACTTTCTGTTCGCCTTGTGAGTATCTACACGATTCCCCTTTTGATTTCTTGCGATTTCTTCGGAGATTCTCTTCACAGGTAAGTTCTGTACACTGTCCTTAACTTGTTTTCGTAAGGAAGTAGCCTTTCGGGAAATGCTATCTTTTTGTACAGAAGAGACTGTATTAGTACATGTAGAATCACTGTTTACAGTTTCTTTAGCAGAACGATTACTTCCACCATTACAGGAGTTTAGTATGATTCCTGCAAGCAACAGGAACGGAAGGAGGAATGAATGTGTTGAATACTTCATTATTCTTGCTATTTTGTTTCAGACCTAAAGGTCCTCAGTATATATACTTGCGTTGGAAAATTTATAAAGGATAAAAAGAGAATTACTTTCTCACCAGTTTAAATGTCTTTTCTTTGCTACCACTTTGCAGTGTCAATAAGTAAACACCTGTCTGTGGAAGATAGACTTTAGTGGAGAAATATGTATCTGGCATATTCGCCTGACGACTGACAAGAGCTCCACCCGCCGTATAGAGTGCCATGTCCAATGGAGCAGCTTCGCTCAGTTCCACCCGGACACCGACATATCCATTCGCCATTGGATTAGGACTTACACTTACATTCGCAAAGAAGTCACTATTTCCATCGGAAGGATTCATGGAAGGAATTTCTGTGATACCCGTCTTAGATATCTGAAACTCATTCTCAGACTTATTGCCCACATGGTCTGTCGTCGTAAGAAGGTATTTTCCTTCTATGAGTCCATCAGCAGACTGTATGCTGTCGCTTGTAGTACGATTGAAAACAGACATGTGTTCTCTCTGTAGAGTCATCTTGTAAGGGGCAATACCACCTGTTACTCTGACAGAAAGTGTTCCTGTGCTGCCGCTCTTCTCCGTTGGCTGCTCTACTTCTATTGTTGTAAACATATCTTTGGCAGCTCGTAGCGTGAATACGTCACGTTTGCCTAACGGTATATTCTTAAAGACAATACTATCACCAACTGTCGTATTTGCCTTATGATAACTTAGAGTTTTGACAGGAAAGCTACCTGTTCCTGTAGGATCAACGGCAAGATAGTAGCTCTCACCTTCTGCAAGAGGCTGTATCTGGCGTAGCTGCTTGCTATCAGCTACAACATCAACATTGGGCTTGTCAATCCGTGTTGCTGTATCCATCCATCTTCTACCGAGCCACTTGCCGTAAGCCTTACTCTGACGGAAAGAAAGTTTACCATTGTTGTCACCCCAAAGAAGACTCTCACCATCTTCAAGAGGTTTGCTCATACTGATTGTAAGGAAACCGTCTTCCTCACAGCTCTTGGCTCTTGTCTTATGCAGGGCAGAGGCTTTGTCTGAGATAAGACCAGCTATACGGTGGCTATAGTCCTTGTTGGTATACCCATTCCAAATAACCTCGCTTCTTGAATTAAGGTAACTACTGCGAAGACTCACGCCGTATTTCAATGCGAGGTAGCTTTCCACACGGCAACGTTCTGTATCAGAAAGGCGGCGATCGAAGACGGTATACTCAACAGTTCTGCCATCAAGGTTCTTTACTGGCAGCTTAGCGTTCCCGTTCCGACCGATATGCAGAGTCTGACCGTTGCTCATATTGGAAGAGGTCGTATAGCTGTAAAGTCGCATTTCAGACAGAGATTCCTTGGCATAATTCATAAAAGTACCGTCACCAAGGTTAGCAGCACGCTCGGTTGTCTGCATACGGGTAATAGATCTTCCGCTTCCAAGAGACCATATTGCCTGTTCCTTTTCGCCATATACCTTACTTACGCCGATATAGGTAAGACCAGCACCAGCAGAGACACGGACAGAGGCAGAATCACGTGACCAGACCATTGGCTTATCTACACCACCAGGGGTCTGAGCTGTAGCAGAAAGAGTGGATATAAAGAATAAAACTGCTATGAGGTATTTATGTTTCATAATAGAGACTGTTTTAATATGATTCGAAAATGCGGTTTATTTAGCTTTGCCAAGTGGAAGACTGTAGCCAATGGTAAGACTGACTGTCTGCAGATTGTTCATACGCTCCTGATATCCATAGTCATTGGCACTGGTGCGGAGCACATCATTAAATCCGAAACCGTATTCCAGTCCTGCCTCAAGACCGTTCTTTATATCAACATAGCCAATCTTTATGGTAGGAATAAATGTCACTCGTGCTTTGACAGATTCTCTCAGATGATCCTGAGTACGTTCAGCCTGCTGTCGGTATACCTCCCCAATGCGGTCATTGGTGAAGTCGATATTACGGCTGCCAAACGGAATAGCAGCACTGATTCCTGCTCCCATATAGAACTTTGGGAAAGCATAGAAGCGAAGCAGGATTTGTGGAGTAATGAAATTATAATGAAACCGTGTAGTCTCGGTTATATTTTCAGGTTTCTTGTACTCCGTCAGCTTGCTGGAGAGACGAGTATAATCAATGCTCAACTCTGCACCTAACCTGCGATATTGCCATGTGCCAAAGACTCCAATACGAGGATTTACACCACCACGTTCATTCATTGTGAAAGTAGGACGTATATCATAGTTCTCAATAATACTGCTTAATCCTGAAATGCTGGAATAACCAACTCCTGCCCTAAGTCCAATCCGAAAAAGATGATGGTGAGGAAAAGAGTAAGTCCTCATAGATGGAGTTTCTTTCGGATTCTCCTGTACGATAGAGGGCTGACTATTCATAGAGCTGTCAAGAACAGATTCACCTGTTTTCTGATTAGTAGGTTCATTGTCAGGTTCTTTCTTCTCGTGTTTCATACTGGCTGTTTTATCGTTTACAGATGAATTCCCCAGCTTATTATATACACAATCTGAACGTCCCGAATCCTTCTGCACATTTGTCTTGTCTAAAGAAAAAGAGACTGGTGGTGGAGCAGACTGTGATGGAGCCTTGTCTGCTGTCTTTTGTTCTATACTCTGCTCAGACTCTGGCTCGTCATTAACACAGCGTTCTATACCCAAAAGAACAGCTATGCCAAGAAAGATTCCTGCCAGAATATAACGTTTTTTTCTGTTGCTCTTGTCCTTCATAGATAAACTCATAAGGGTTAAAGTTTAAAAAGATAGCTGATACTAAGCTCTATGTTCTGTCCATGGGTTGAATGTTCTGCCCAGTTATAGTCATTACGCTCTGTCTTGATGGTAGAGTTCAAACCATAAAAATAACGTAGGTCCACAGCCCAGTGGTTGCCAATTTCATAGCCGAAGCCACCACCAACGGCAATATCTGGCTGCCCCGTCAGTTTCTCCTTCATCAAACGTTCCGTCTCAGCTACAGTAGCAAAATGATAGTTTGCAAACTTATTGTCTTCTTGATTACTCTCGTAAGATATGCCCTTGCCATTAAGATTGGCTCCCGCACGCCCTCCAATTGAGATATTGAAGCCTTTGCGCCAAGGATAAATCTTCAGCAGAGCAGATACACCAATGTAATTATAACGAGGTGTAACCTTATAGTTTAACTCCTTATCATCATTATAGACAAGCTGTGATGCCTTCTGCCAATAGCTAAATCCACCTTCAACACCAATGATGGAACCATCAACATGATACTGGGCAAATACACTAACTGTTGGAGTAAACTGCCACTTGTCTTTGAAATTGTAATTGGAATAATAGTCTTCAGGAACAAGGATTTTATCCATTCCTGTGTTGACAGACATTCCACAACCTAAACGGACACCTAACCGGATTGGTGAAACCTGCGCTGACAAGTTTCCTCCAGAAAGGAATAATACTGAAAATATAGCTGTATTCAAGGCTGTCTTCATCATATTCATACACTGTGATTACATATTGTTAAAATGAGGCAAAAATACAAAAAAAGAAAGAAAACTATTCCGTAAATCATCATATGCATGGGCATTTTTGGCAAAAGCAAATGTACTGATGAAAAGTATCAAGATTACCTTCCAGCGTAAAGTCGTCGTTGCAACACGCTCCTCCAGCCTTCAGGAACGCAGTGGTCACCCAGGTCTGTAATGATGCTGTTGTAGCCAATACCTGTATTATCTGGATCTGCAGTTGCACCCTTCGTCGTCGGCACTCCCGGCGGTGTGCCGAGCTGCTTGTAATACTCCTCACGCTGCTTTTCTATCTGCATCATGCGGGCGACATGCAGTATCCTGTTGATAGCAGAAACAATGGGGCACTTTTAGGGTTAATCGAAACTTGTATTTGGCTTTACATGTCTCAATCAAACTCATTATTACTTTTACTGACAGAAGATTACTTAGAGCCTTGCCGAAGTATGCTTTGCCCTGTGTAGTCCTGCCTGCTATACGAAGTAGGATCATTCTTCCTTGTTTCATATTTGGGAGCAAAGATAATGATTTTTAAGTAAACTGCCAAAAAACAGATCATTTTTATATAAATCTTTGTGCAAATTGTGCAAAAAGCAAATATATTCTGCATTTTCTTACGGAAAGCGGTTAATTTAGTACTTTATTGTGGGGTTGGCTATATAACCTTTTGCTAATGCCAATTGCCGGTTGGATAGATATACAGCCAAGCATTAAAAATGAATGAAGAAGCGCTTCGTTAGAGAGCATATATATGTGCTCACTTTGAGGAATTGCTTTCACATCGGAGGGTGTATCATGGAATTATGACACACCCTCATTTTCATACAAGAAAAAGAATGGAATAAAGGAATTAATTGTGTACTAAGGTACCAATCTCCTCACCATCCATTACCTTTTTCAAGTTACCTACGACATCCATATTGAATACATAGATAGGGAGATTATTCTCCTTGCACATCGTTGTTGCAGTAAGGTCCATTACCTTCAATCCCTTCGTATAAATCTCATCGTAAGTAATATCAGAGAACTTAGTAGCAGTAGGATCCTTCTCTGGATCTGCAGTATATATACCATCCACACGTGTACCCTTCAGCATCACGTCTGCCTCTATTTCAATACCACGCAGAGAAGAACCGGTATCAGTAGTAAAGTAAGGGCTACCAGTACCAGCAGAGAAGATACAAATATAACCATCCTCCATAGCCTCAATAGCCTTCCACTTGGTATAGAACTCACCGATTGGTTCCATACGGATAGCCGTAAGCACTTTGTTCTTTACGCCCAAAGCTCCAAGCGCACTACTCAAGGCAAGAGAGTTGATGACCGTAGCACACATACCCATCTGGTCACCTTTGACACGGTCGAAGCCCTTTTGGCTTCCACTCAATCCACGGAAGATATTACCACCACCAATGACGATACCTATCTGAACTCCCATTTCATGTACTTCCTTGATTTGTTTTGCATAATCACTAAGACGCTCCGGATCAATGCCGAAACTCTGTTTACCCATCAAGCTTTCACCGCTCAATTTCAAAAGGATTCTTTTAAACTTAGCCATGTTTTATATGAATTAAAATTAATAATTTACGTTTTTTCCTACTATTCTTAGAGTTATTTTATTCCCTGACAATACTGATTTCGCCAAAAGCATACGAACGGATTCTTCCCTGTCTATCATGCAAAATCAAATGGCCATCATCCTCAACTTCAACCAAGGCGCCTTCAAATTCACCATTAGCATCCCGATAAGGATGGAAGCCTTTTCTGCGATACAGAGACAAATGATAGATTCCCGACACATCCATATAGTCTGCACGGCGCAGCAATTCATAATACTTTTCGAATCCATCAAGGATTTTCTTCAAGACTTCATCACGATCCACCTCATGTCCAAGAATCTGAGCTAAGGAAACCGGATTAGGAGCATCACTATGAAAGACAAGCTGATTGACATTTAATCCTATGCCAAAAACACAACTCTTGATGCCCTTGGAGTCGATTGTATTTTCTATCAGCGTACCACTGATTTTCTGATCGTTCCAATAGACATCATTAGGCCATTTCAATGTGATGTTCTCCACATAAGAATCCAATGCATCCTTGACAGCAAGAGCACCAGCCATAGACAAGACAAACTGGCGACGCACAGGAATCCAATGAGGATACACCTTGATACTGAAAAGCAGGTTTTTCCCTTTTTCACTTTCCCAGGTATGCGTACCCTGTCCTTTGCCAGCCGCCTGATAGTCAGCAACAGCGACAATCATTTCTTCATCACCCTCCTCACGATAATTTTTAAGATACCGATTGGTAGAGTCAATCTCTTCTAATCTTATAATTTTTGTTTTCATTTCACCTTATATTAATAATAGTGGCATTTAGCTTTCAAGAGAGACAAAATAGTATAACCCATATTACTTATAGCAGTAAGGGGTTGAAAGCATCCTCTATCCAGTCAATACTCTCAACATGAGGACGCATACCGATAACAGAAATAATATCAAAGCGAATCTCGCAATCAATCATATTCTGTTTAACGTATGCATTAGCAGCAATAGCAATATTACGCATTTTGGTAGTATTGACGGCTTCCTCTGGTTGCAGATATACATCATTCCGGCGGGTTTTTACTTCTACAAAGACGAGTAATTTGCCATCTTCTTTCAAGGCGATGATATCCAAGTCTCGCTTCCCTACTCTCCAATCCCGCTCAAGAATAGTAAATCCCTTCCGTTGCAGGAAACGGGCAGCTTCATCTTCACCCCACTTACCCAATTCATTATGTTCTGCCATATCTATACCAATTCGTCATTTCATTCTTTTATATGCTGCATGAGTCATGAAACATAATTTATTTGCAAAAATAACACTTTTCCTTTTAACGTCAAACTTTTTATTGCTTTTTTTTAAGAACAAAACGGTTTCTTTCAAAAAAGGTTTTATATTATTTTGTTTTATCTCGCTTTTCCATTAATTTTGCATCCAAAACAGCAGAGAAATCTTTGTTTAAAAAAGAAAGCCTGTAAGAAATCAGATAAAAACAGACAGGAAATCACAAAAAAGATAATATGGAAGAACAAAAGAAAAAAGACGAGGAATACATGAAGAAAGCAATACTCGAAGCACAAAAAGCCTTCGAGGAGGATGAGATTCCGGTAGGAGCCATCATCGTATGCAGAGACAGAATCATATCCCGTGCCCATAATCTGACAGAAATGCTTTGCGATGTAACAGCACATGCAGAAATGCAAGCTATTACATCAGGAGCCAATATGCTTGGCGGTAAATATCTGAAAGACTGTACGCTCTACGTTACGGTAGAACCTTGCGTGATGTGCGCAGGAGCTATCGGATGGGCTCAAATATCCAGAGTCGTCTATGGCGCAGCTGATGAGAAAAGAGGTTACTCCAAATTTGCTCCCAACGCTCTGCATCCCAAAACGACTGTCACATCAGGTGTATTGGAAGAAGAATGCAGATTGCTCATGCAGGATTTTTTCGGAAGAAAAAGATAAAGAGTCGGTACAAGAAGCTGGACAAGAAGAATTCAACTGAAGAGATTCGTCTAAAAGAATTTCAATAAAAAGAACTCGAAAGAATAAAAGAACTCGGCATAAATATGGAAAACAATAACGCTTTCCACATTTATGCCGAGATTTTATGAATAACACGAAGGGATCAAAACTCCTTCATTTTCTGTATAATCCTTATTTAACAAGCACAACCAGATACTTGCTGGTGCTCCAGAAAATATGTGGATTAGTAATGCGCAATGTGTACTGCTTATTGGCATCACGTACCAGTGTATAACTGCTTGATGGATGAGCTGTCATCAATTTAGCAGACTTAGAGTAGAGCTTGATTTCTGTAGTATTACGGATATCAATCTTGGTGAAGTAATTCTTATTGAAATTACCATTCATCACCCTGCCGTTCTCTAAGATACGCTGACCCTTCAATTCCTTCTTTGTACCAAATACATACCAAGCTGTATTCAGCTGCTTGTCCTGTGCATTGATAGTCTCAGTCTTCTTCTGACTTTCATTCTTCAAGTTGCTGACATTGGTATTCAAATTATTGACAGACTCATCGAGTTCCATGATATGAATATCCTTCTTGTCCAATTCCTCACGGAGAGCCTGGAGCTGCTTCTCCTTCTCTACCAACTGAGCCTGAAGACCCTCGATAGTCTTCTTCAACTGAGTAGCGTTCAAAGAACTGCCTTCCAATTTCTTCTGAAGTTTTGCAATCAGCTCTTTGTTCTTTTTCATTTGAGCAGCGATGAACTGTATATCTTCTTTCATCTTCTGCTTGCTGCTTGTACCCTCTCCGTTCTTAGCCAAAGCAACACGTCCCTCAGCCTCGCTAATCTGGCGAAGACCTTCCTGAACCTCATTGAAGGTACCCATCATGTCATTAATCTCACTATCTCTTTGAGCAATTACCTCATTGAGCGAATCTGCAAGATGCACATTAGCCGATTCAGGACTGTTTTTTCCTTCCTTACAACCAGTTACTAACAAGGCCGCGCAGCAGACGATAAAAAATAATTTTTTCATAATCTTTCTCCTTTTAATTTTGATACTTATTCATTTTACGTTCTTCACGTCGCTTTTCTTTCATTTCTTCCTTAAGTTGCTTAGGATCCTTACCGGCAAGCACAATTACGAACTCGCCTCTTGGCTCCACTTCCTCAAAATGAGCAATCACTTCTGCCAAAGTACCTCTGACACTTTCTTCGTGTATCTTTGAGATTTCACGGCAGCAACTTACTTGTCTGTCTTCACCAAATACCTCAGCAAACTGCTGCAAGGTCTTCACCACACGATAAGGCGATTCATAGAAAATCATCGTGCGAGTTTCATTTTGCAAAGACTCCAGATAAGTCAGTCTCCCCTTCTTTTGGGGAATAAAGCCCTCGAAACAGAATCTGTCACAAGGTAAACCAGATGAGACAATGGCAGGAATGCAGGCCGTAGGACCAGGCAAAGTCTGAACGGTTATCCCCGCTTTAGCAGCCTCACGTGCCAAATAAAAGCCGGGATCGCTGATTCCAGGAGTACCAGCATCCGAGATGAGAGCTATGGTCTCACCCGCCTTCAAGCGTTCTACAACAGAAGCCGAAGTGCCATGTTCATTAAACTTATGATGCGCCATCAATCTGTTTTTGATGTCGAAATGCTTCAGTAGGACGCTCGATGTTCGAGTGTCCTCGGCGAGAATCAAATCAGCTTCTTTCAAGACTCTGATAGCTCGCATTGTCATGTCCTCCATATTGCCAACAGGAGTCGGTACGATATATAATATGCCCATACGGGGTACAAATGTAGTTAAATAATCTTTCTAAGCAAAAAAAAAACGATTTTCTTTGCATTTTTTAAAACCTTATTGCTAATTTTGCCACGAAATGACAGAAAATCTACTTGGGGAGACACACCGTCCCGGCAGAATTGAAGTGGTGTGCGGATCTATGTTCTCTGGAAAAACAGAAGAATTAATCCGAAGAATGAAGCGAGCAAAGTTCGCCAAGCAGAAGGTGGAAATCTTCAAACCTTCCATCGATACGCGCTACTCAGATGAAGAAGTTGTGAGCCATGACCAGAACTCTATCCGGTCAACTCCAATTGAATCCTCTGGGTCTTTGCTCTTATTGGCTTCAGACATCGATGTGGTCGGTATTGATGAAGCCCAGTTTTTTGACAAAGGGCTCGTTGAAGTTTGCAACGAACTGGCTAACCGTGGCGTCAGAGTCATCGTTGCTGGATTGGATATGGACTTCAAGGGAGTTCCTTTCGGCCCGATTCCTGCCTTGTGTGCCATCGCAGACGAGGTTACCAAAGTGCATGCCATCTGCGTGAAGTGTGGCGCCTTGGCTTACGTAAGCCATCGTCTGGTGAACAATGAGCGAAGAGTTCTGCTCGGCGAAAAAGACGAATATGAGCCTTTGTGTCGAGAATGTTACCAGAAAGCGCTGAAAGGAGATGATTAAAATTCTCCAAGGAATCATGCCTAACTCTACATTATTATATAATACTTATGGCAAAGGAAATCACATTTGACAAGTTTATCCGTTGGACAGGCATTGTGCTCATTATAGGAGCTGTGCTCTTTGTTACCAACTATTTAAGTAGCGTACTCTTACCATTCTTCATCGCTTGGTTTTTCGCTTACTTACTTTATCCTGTAGTCAAGTTCATAGAAAACAAGTTGCACGTTAAGGTGAGAGCTTTGTCTATCATCATAGCCATGCTGCTTGCCATTGGTGTCATCGGTGGAGTTATCTGGATGATTATCCCTCCTATGATTGATCAGTTTGACAAACTGGGCGATGTGCTGACTAAGTGGCTGCACCAGACCACCCATACCAACAACCTCACAGCGCTCATCAAGGACTGGATACAGGAGAATCAGGGGCAAATAGAGAAATTCATGAAGAGCAAGGATTTTTCCGATGCCATCAAGAGTGCCATGCCTAAGGTTTTCTCCGTAGTAGGACAAACAGCAAATATCATTCTGAGCATCATCGCTTCGATGATTACATTATTATATATGTTCTTTATCCTGCTCGATTATGAGACCCTTACCGCCAATTGGATACGAATCTTCCCTAAAAAGAGCCGTCCTTTCTGGCAAGAACTGATGAAGGATGTAGAACGCGAAATGAATAACTATATTCGTGGTCAGGGAATGGTGGCATTATGCATGGGCATCATGTTCTGTATCGGATTTACGATTATCGGTTTTCCAATGGCTATAGGTTTGGGCATCCTGATTGGAATCATGGACTTAGTACCATACCTCCATACCTTTGCACTCATCCCTACTGCTTTCCTTGCCATGCTCAAGGCGGCAGATACGGGTCAGAACTTCTGGTTGGTATTCGGATTAGCCTTCCTGGTATTCTGTGTAGTACAGATTATAACCGACATGGTGGTGACACCTAAGATTATGGGTAAGGCAATGGGACTGAATCCTGCCATTTTGCTCTTGAGTCTTTCTGTATGGGGTGCTTTATTAGGATTCATTGGCTTGATCGTAGCCCTTCCTCTTACCACACTTCTCATCGCCTATTGGCAGAGATATGTGACCAGAGAGAAGCCTCATTATGAAAACTACCAGACTCCGGAAGAAGCCGCCAATGAACTGAAAACGCCTTCCAAAGTGCCTTCTGAGGAATAAAAAGTAAAGAAAAACGAGAAAAATGCGAGTTTTTTACAAAAAATCTGCTTTTTATTTGGTGGTTTCAAAAAAAAGCTATACCTTTGCACTCGCTTTTGAAACATAAAGTTGGAGATTGACTCGCTAGCTCAGCTGGTAGAGCACAACACTTTTAATGTTGGGGTCATGGGTTCGAGCCCCATGCGAGTCACAATCCTAAAAAAGACTTCCAATATTTTGGAAGTCTTTTTTGTTTTATCATCATTCTATTTTTCTGATACAGACTTATTACCATTCATTTATATCCGCTTGGGCTTCCACCTTATTCTCTATATTATCAGGCAATTTAGAGAAGAAATCGTAGCCAGTAATTCGCTCTACTTCATCGATAGAATTGACAAAGTCTGTCTTTTTCCTTCCTTTCTGAGACTGGTTTCTACAGATAAAGCCAATAGCTTGAGGATAATCACCCATACGAAGGACTACCTTAAAGAAAGCCTCAGGAACAACGACTTTATTCCTTCCTATTTTGCGATGCTGCTGATTCAAATAAATAGGACCACATACCACATAGACCTTTCCGTATTTTACAGCCCACGAACGGCATTGCTGCTCAATACTATTCCACATACCACGATTCAACCCATTATCCTGTGGACACATATTGGTAATCAAGAAACAATCTTCCATAGCTTTCTCACTCCATTTATTATCAGCAGCAGGACACATGTGACCTCTATCATACCCGCTATTATAATAATCAGACAGATAGCCCTTTGGATCAGGCATATCTTCATCATCCTGAAAAGCCATACGCTGTACTTTACCAGAAGCATGCTCTGCAGAGATTGTCCAAGCGACCCAATTAGGATTTTTCATCTCATGATTGTAAGAAACGGTATAGGAATAGCGCTTTCTGATGGTTTCCGACAAGGTGCCCCTTGTATAAACAGGAATTTCCAAACCATTAAAATTACCTTCTGCTACAGAAGTTCCACCTGTTTTCGAGGAAGACTGGTTTGCTTCAGAAGCCACCTGATTTATTTCAGAAACCGCCTTGTCTATCTCAGAAGCAGTCTTGTCTATTTCAGAAACCGTCTTGCCTGCTTTAGAAACAATCTTATCAAACAAGACTTTCTGGTTTGACTTGCTCTCTCCACAACTCACAGCAATAGAGAATGCAAAGAGCAATGCAAGAGATTTCAACACAAACTTATTTAACTTTTTCATACTGATTATTTTAGTTTACCTAATTATTAAAAATATCATTTACCGAAAAACAACAAGTCCCCAACTACTTTTATTTTCCTTTTTCTATGATTTTCAATGCATAAGCAGGGATATACGTTGTGCAGACAGCAAGTCCTTCTACCACACACACCACACACTTGTCCTTGAAGGGTCTGGCATAATAACCACGTACCCCGGCAAATCGTCCGGAAATAATCTCTACATAATCGTTCTTTTCAAGATTATCAGAATAACGTCCATCTACAAAACGGCTGAACTGATCATTGCAAACCCTGATAAAATCTTCCATCTGCTTGTCTGGAATGATAATGGGACGAGTATGATGAACGGAATCCATGCGAAGCATGACTGGTATTCCCAAAGCTTCGAGTGCAGACTTTGCTTCCAACATATTTTCATAAGAAGTCTTGACAAAAACCATATTTCCCATGACAGGAACATCCATGAGTATCTCTTTTCCATGAATTACCCTCACAACTTTATGCATAGGCACAAAACACTCTGTCCCTCTGCTGTCGAAATAATCTCTCACCTTCAATTCTCTCCGGCAATTGGGGCGAAGATACAACCAATATTTTTGTGTTGCGCTATAATCCATGTTTACTAATTTTTTATATCTATAAGCTTAGGTTTACGCTATCATATTTTTACACATGCAAAGGTACATAATGTTTTCTAATTAAGCAAGAAAATAGACAGAAAAATATTATTAACATTAATTAACCACTATCTAATGCAAGATTCTTGTTATTTGGGGTTTATAACAAAGGAAAGAATAAAAAAGAATCATATATTACCAAATTCTTTATCAAAAAGGTAGGAAAATAGTATAATAACAATTAAACATAAGAAAATGAAAAAAATTACATTGCTATCTTTAGTTGCTGTATTGCTCACAGCACTAACTTTCACTTCATGTAATACAGGTGATGATAACGGCTATAGCCTCCTTACAAAGGAGCAGCAAGATGCTTACCAAACGAAAATGGCAGGTTCTTATCGTAATCTGGTACTCTTATTCGATCACAAGAATGATGCTAACGTTAAGAACCAAGCAGATTCTGTAGAGACAGAATGCTATTTCAGTATGCGTAATGATAGTACATTTACCATCAGCAACTTCCCTATCAAGAAACTTGCTGAGCACATCTCTAATCCAGAATTGAAGGAAGCTATCAGTAAGGTAGAAGATAAGACTGTGACAGGAATGTACATGGTTTTACCAAACAGTCAGACAAACCAAGCATATTTTTATGCTTATCCAAGTCCTATCAACCTCAACCTTAAATATGGTTCAGATGCTAAAGAGCATAAGGTTGTATTGGTATTCTCTCCCGACACATACTATGCAGGCGGCTGCATTTGGGCAACCAAGCAAATCGGTTTCCCATTCTATCTTACCCGCATCTTTGTAGATGGCGCACAGACCAACTACATTAAGAATTCTATAAATTCACAGCCAATTGTAAGTTTTGCTTGCCGCAATAAAGTGACATCAAAACAATAAAAATATTATCAAGAAAAGAATTAAACTATCAAATATATGCGTAGTTAATACTCTCTTATATAAAATATAAAAACGTAAAGAGGCGCAACCATTGTGAAAATGTTTGCGCCTCGTCTTTTACAGATTATAAATGTTTTAAAGCCATCTTTACATTAAAACACTTTACTTTAATGCATTGTTTCCTCTAAAGTATTGTTTCCTTTATAGCATTATTCCTTTCTCCAGAGTTTACTCATATCCTCCAGGCTCTTTCCCTTGGTCTCTGGCACAAGTTTCCACACGAAGAGGGCTGCACAAATACAGATGGCTCCATAAAGACCATAGGTAAACCAATGACCGAAATCATCTCCTTCTACCAAATGCATATTAAACAGCGGAACGAAGGTTGAGCTGACAATAAAGTTGAAGATCCACTGGAAGGCAACTGCGATGGCAACAGCAGCGCCACGAATGGTATTAGGGAAAAGTTCTGCGATGAGCACCCAAGCAATTGGTCCCCAAGAGAACATGAAGCTGGCGCTATAAACCATAATACTGAGTATCGTGAGGGTTCCCAAAGAAGGATTTCCAAAGGTCAAAGCCACACCAAGTGCTCCTATTGCCATACCGATAGAACCGAAGATCAGCAAAGGTTTACGTCCCAATTTCTCTACATAGAATACAGCAACTAAAGTAAATGAAATATTCACTATACCCATAATCACAGTCTGAACCATCGGATTGCTCATGCCCATATCCTGGAAGATACGAGGAGCATAATAGAGCACGGCATTAATGCCTACAGCCTGCTGGAAAACAGAGAGCATAACACCCACAAAGATACACATAAAACCATAGGAGAATAGTTTTTCAGTCTTCACCGTTACCGTATTCTTAATATCATGGATTATCTCATGAGCCTTATTACTTCCATTGATCTTTGAAAGAATACCATAAGCCTTCTCTTCCTGTCCTACCATGACAAGATAGCGAGGAGTCTCAGGAACAAAACAAATCAGGAAAGTGAACAAACCGGCTGGCACACATTCACTTCCGAACATATATCTCCAACCCGTTTCAACCGTCCATTCCGCATCAGCCCAGTTGGCAATAGCACCCGCAGCATCATAAATCGGATTAGCATGATCTCCCATAATGATGAAATTGACAAAATAGACCACCAACTGACCGAAGATGATAGCAAATTGATTCCAACTTACCAGCATGCCACGTATATTACTTGGTGCAATTTCTCCAATATACATAGGACAAATAGCCGAAGCCATACCAACACCAATGCCACCCAAGACACGATAGATGTTGAAAACAACAAGCAAAGTCCAGTCTGGCTTTCCCTGTGGCAGGATGTAGCTCTCCGGTTCCATTGATCCCCATGCAGACAGGAAGAAGCAGATACCCGCAAAAATAAGCGAGCGCTTACGTCCCAACTTACTGGCGAAGAGACCAGAAAGAGCACTACCGATGATACAACCAATCAATGCACTTGAGGATGTAAATCCGTGCATGAAATCCGTGTATTCGAAATCACTTGCGCCCTTGAAGAAAGCTTGCAAACCTTTTTCGGCACCCGAAATTACAGCGGTATCATAACCGAAGAGCAAGCCACCCAATACAGCGACCATCACAATTGAGATAAGATAGGCTTTAGAGCCATTTTGATTCTGTTCCATATTTTTTTTTAGGTTTAATTGTATCTGTTTTAGAATAGTTTGTAAAACTATACTTATTACGCAATTTTTCCACAAATATTACACGATTCTTATAAAATATTACGTTCATCTTTCGTTTTTCCCCATATTTTTTCATTTTTGCTCTTTATTTTTTCGTCTTTCAGCCTATTTTTTTGTATTTTTGCAAACAAATAGGGCTATACACTTTGTCATCCGCAAAAGTAAGGCCCTCAGAGTCTATTCAACATTCAAATTACACCCTACATTACAAAAAGAAATAAAGAAGATGAACATAACAGAATTTCTGAATAAAGGGGCCCATGAGAAAGGTTTTTCATTTGAGGTTCTTCCTCCATTGAAGGGAAATGGTACGGCAGCACTCTTCCGCACCATCGATGCCCTGAAGGAATTTAACCCTCGATTTATAAATATCACCACGCACCACAGCGAGTTTGTCTATAAGGAGTTGGACAACGGCTTGCTTACCCGCCAGCGTGTGCGTCGCCGCCCAGGTACAGTTGCGATTGCAGGTGCCATCCAAAACAAATACGACATTCCGGTTATTCCTCATGTCATTTGTAGTGGAGCCAGCAAGGAAGATATCGAGTATGAACTGCTCGACCTCCAGTTCTTAGGCATTTCAAATCTCCTCGTACTGCGTGGAGACAAGGCGAAGGATGACCGCCAGTTTACACCGACCGCAAATGGTCACATGCATGCTACAGACCTCTTGAAGCAAGTCAACCAATTCAATGACGGCTTCTTCATGGATGGTACTCCTATCAAACACCCGGGAGAAAAATTCTGCTGTGGCGTAGCTTGCTATCCGGAGAAGCATGAGGAAGCTCCAAATCTGGAGATGGACATGCAGCACCTCCTGGAGAAACAACAATTGGGCGCAGCCTATGCTGTAACCCAACTCTTCTACGACAATCAGAAATTCTATGATTTCGTGGAAAAGGCAAGAAAAATGGGTATCACCATACCTATCATTCCTGCCATCAAGCCTTTCGCAAAACTGTCACAACTTACCGTTGTACCTAAGACTTTCCATTGCGACATTCCAGAGGAACTGGCACAGGAAGTCTTGAAGTGTAAGACTGATGAAGACGCAAAAGAACTTGGTATTGAATGGACAACTGCTCAAGTGAAAGACCTCTTCGAGCACGGTTACAACAATGTTCATTTCTTCACCGTCTCCGCTGTGGATAGTGTAAAACAAATCGCAAAGACTCTGTTTTAAGCGAGAGATTTCAAAAAAACGCTAAAGACGTTTTAGAAACATGAACTAAATAATAAAATCCTTTATATAAAAGGAATTGGTAAAAAAAGAAGTCGGTTTAAACGTTTTAAATAGAAAAGATATAAAATAAGAAAACGGAGTTTACTCCTACAAAAAAATACTATAATATGAAGTTTAGCGAAGTAATAGGTCAGAAAGAAGTATGGGCACGACTGATGCAGATGGCAGAGGAAGAACGTATTCCTCATGCCATCATGTTCTGCGGTCCTAAAGGCTGCGGCAAGATGGCTGTAGCTTTGGCTTTCGCCAGCTATCTGATGGGAGAAAAAATGGAAGAGAATGCTTCTACTCCTACAGACGCTGAACGCCGTACCAGCGCCATGCTCAAGAAATGGGAACATCCAGACCTCCATTTCACCTTCCCTACCATCAAAACATCTGATATGGGAAGTGAACACAAGCCTATCAGCGACGACTTCATTACCCAATGGCGAGAATTGCTTGCCGAAGGTCCTTACTTCCAGATCGACCAATGGATGAGGAAAATGGGGAAAAATGACGCTGACTTCAACAAGCAGGCTATCATTACTGTAGAAGAGACTGACGAAATCTCCCGCAAACTCAATTTCAAGTCGGTACTCGGAGGCAATAAGGTAAGCCTCATCTGGCTTCCTGAGCGCATGAATATTACGAGTGCCAACAAGATATTGAAACTTCTGGAAGAACCGCCTGCCAAGACCTACTTCATCATGGTGAGTGAAGAACCGGAATTGCTCCTCGAAACCATCAGAAGCCGTACTCAAAGAATCGATTTCAAGAAGATTTCTGATGAAGAGATGGAAGAAGCACTCATCAGCAGAAGAGGATTAGAGCAAGAGAATGCCCATCGCATCGCACGCATCGCACATGGCAACTGGAATGCGGCTATCGAAGAACTCAATGCCGGCAATGAGAACAGGCAGCATCTGGACATGTTTATCATGCTCATGCGACTTGCCTACATGCGCAATATCCACGACCTCAAGAAATGGAGCGAAGTAGTAGCTACTTTCGGACGAGAAAAACAGAAACGTATGCTTGATTATTTCACGCACATGCTCAGAGAAAGTTTCATGTACAATTTCCGGCAGGAAGAACTGATTTACATGACGCAAGAGGAAGAGAATTTCGCCAAGAATTTCGCCCGTTTCATCAACGAGGCTAATATCATCGATATATTCAACCTCTTCGATGAATGCAAAAGGGATATTGGGCAAAATGCCAATGCCAAAATAGTCTTTTTCGATCTGGCTCTCAAAATCATCGTATTGCTCATCAGAAAATAACGGTTGAAGAATGCGGAATAAAGAGTCAGTAAAGACGATTATCAGATAAGAAATATTCATTGTACATAGAGAATTTGTACAATACAACATATACATCATACAATATACACTATTAAAATCAGATTATTGTGGATTACAAGGATATGAAATTCAGAATGTGGAATGGTTGCGACCGAGGTCTCTGCTGCAAGGCAGTAGGACGCCAAGACCGACAACTGAACACATACGACTGGCTTGCCGATGTGCCTGGCAATGCCGAAAGCACAGACCTTGTGGAAGTGCAGTTTAAGAACACCCGAAAGGCATATTATCACAACGTCAACAACCTCGACCTGAGAAAAGGGGATGTCGTGGCGGTGGAGGCAAGTCCTGGCCATGACATTGGTGTGGTTACTCTTACAGGAAGATTGGTGAAATTGCAAATCAAGAAAGCCAATCTCAAATCTGCAGATGACATCAAGCGCATCTATCGAATTGCCAAACCTGTAGATATCGAGAAGTGCAAGGAAGCCAAGAGCCGTGAGCACGGCACCATGATTCAGAGCCGACAGATCGCGAAAGATCTTGGACTGAAGATGAAGATTGGTGATGTGGAATATCAGGGAGACGGCAACAAAGCTATCTTCTATTATATTGCCGACGAGCGTGTCGATTTCCGACAACTCATCAAGGTTTTGGCAGATACTTTCCATGTGCGCATCGAAATGAAACAAATCGGAGCAAGACAGGAAGCAGGACGCATCGGTGGTACAGGACCTTGCGGACGCGAGCTCTGTTGTGCCACTTGGATGAAAAACTTTGTGAGTGTAAGTACAAACGCAGCCCGCTTCCAGGACATTTCTCTCAACCCTCAGAAATTGGCTGGTATGTGTGCAAAACTCAAATGCTGTCTCAACTATGAGGTAGATAACTATGTGGAAGCTGGCAAGAAAATTCCTGCCAAGGATATTATTCTACAAACAGCTGACGGAGATTTCTACCAGTTTAAGACAGATATTCTTGCAGGTCTTATCACCTATTCTTCAGATAAGAATATGGCTTCCAACCTCGAAACGATTACAGCAGAACGAGCTCAAGAAATCATAGCAATGAACCGTCAGGGCGAAAAGCCTTTGAGTTTATTGGAAGACGGTAAGGTGAAAGAGAAACCAAAATCTGCAGACTTGCTTGCAGAAGCAGACCTAAGCCGTTTTGACAAGGCAAAGCGAAAGAAAAAGAATAATAAGAATCGCAACAAAGCCGTTAATGGCGAAAATGCTCAGCAGCAAAATGCCGATATTCCAAATACTGCATCTGCACCTGAGGAACGTGACGGAAATAGAGAGAATCGACGCAATGATAATCGAAACCGCGGTCAGAGACCTCAGAGAAATAATCGCCAGCAGGGAGAGAGACCTCAGAGAAATAATCGCCAGCAGGGAGAAAGACCTCAGAGAGACAATCGCCAGCAGGGAGAAAGACCTCAGAGAGACAATCGCCAGCAGGGGGAAAGACCTCAGAGAGACAATCGCCAGCAGGGGGAAAGACCTCAGGGAGACAGAAACAACAACCCAAGTGGCAATCAAGAATAACATAAAGTAAGGAATGATAATATAAAAAAGGTAAGAAAGGTAATATAAGATAATGAAGAAACTATTCTATACCTTATTAATAATAGGTACATTCACTGCTTTAAACTTTTTCTCATCCTGCAAGGATTCAATGGTTTACGATTCGTATTCTCATACTCCTATTGCCGGATGGGAAAAAAACGACACCTTGTCGTTTGATATTCCACCATTGGCAGCTTCGGGGTACTATCAGGAACATTTAGGACTTCGCATCACAGGTGCTTATCCTTTTATGGGACTGACCCTCATCGTAGAACAGAGCATCTACCCCGACAGCCACAACAGGAAAGAAAAAACGGTGAAGATAGATACCATACAATGCAAGCTCATCGACAAAAACGGAGCTACGACAGGACAAGGAATCAGTTATTATCAATATAACTTCCCCATCAACGTTTATCAGTTGAACAAAAACGACTCTATCCACGTCACCATCCGCCATGACATGAAACGAGAAATTCTGCCAGGCATCAGTGATATTGGATTAAAAGTCGTGAAACATTAAAGAGAAATCCCCCTTGAAAGTTCTCAACATCACAGAGGAACTTCAAGGGGGATTTCTCTTTTACGATTTTTTCACGAAGATTTCGCAGATTACACAGATTTTATCTAATACTTCGCATTCTTACCAAGTTTAATCTCTGCTTTTTTCCAAGCTTATCTCTGCTTTCTTTCCAGTTTAATCTCAACATTTTTTAGTTTCTTATCAGATTTCGTCCTGCATCAATCCTTAGGAAAATGAAAAGCAGGATGGTGAAACCCCAAAGCGAACTACCGCCATAACTGAAGAATGGCAAAGGAATACCAATGACAGGAGTGAGACCCAGCACCATGCCCACATTGATAAACAGATGAAAGAGGAACACACTCAGAACACAATAACCATAGACTCGCCCAAACTTGAAGGGTTGTCGCTCTGCCAGATGAATCAACCTCAATATCAATGCCAGGAAGAGCAGAAGCACACAGGCCGAGCCGAGGAATCCTTCCTCCTCTCCTACCGTACAGAAGATAAAGTCAGTATCCTGCTCTGGCACGAACTTCAGCTTGGTCTGCGTTCCGTTCAGAAATCCCTTACCTTGCAAGCCACCAGATCCAATAGCAATCTCACTCTGATGAACATTGTAACCTGCACCAGCCAAGTCTTCATCCAAGCCTAAAAGTACATTGATACGTACACGCTGGTGAGGCTCCATCACATTGTTGAGCACATAATCGGCTGAGTAGAAGAAAGCTATAGAACCCAAGGCGAAGGCAGCTATGAAATAATAACTGCGCAATCGGGTTGCCAATGCCTGATAAACGATATAGCCAATCATGGCTGCACACAAACCGAGTTGAACCCAAACGATGTCGAAAGGAATCACATAGGTGGAGAAGAGCAGGAAGATGAGCGTAATGCCGACAGTGTATGCAAGAATCGTATAACAATGTTTCTTATTACCCGTATAGGAACTGACCATACCTGCCGTAAATATCTGCACCAGCAAAAGCACCACAAACTTACCGATGGAAGTATAGGAGTCCCACATCATCACATTCTCATACTTGATGCCTACTACGAAATAGACCACCATGGCCACAGCCGTAAAGAGGATGCTTCCAGGCATTCCCTCGCGATAGAGCATGAGGAAAAAGGCAGAATAAACCAGTGCAGAACCCGTCTCTCTCTGTCCTACGATGCACACCATTGGGAGCAGGATAATACCCACAGCAGCCATGAAATGCTTGATGTTGTGGATATTAAAACCATAACTCGACATAAACTTAGCTACGGCGAGTGCCGTGGCAAACTTACCAAACTCGGCGGGCTGGAGTCGGAGCGGACCTAACACAAGCCAGGAATGCGAACCCTTGATGCTATGCGGATTGAAGATTGTAGCAAAAAGCAACAATATCAAGACAGCATAAATCACATACGAGAAGGTATCGTAAAACCTGTCGTCGAGCATCAGGAGTACAAAGCCTAATGCGATCGAAGTACCTATCCAGATAATCTGCATGCCCGAACGAGTACCCAGACTGAAAATATCATTGTCACCATAAGTGTAGCTGGCACCACAGACACTGATCCATCCGAATGAAAGCAGTGCAAGATAAATACCTATCGTCCACCAGTCGATGGAACGAAGCACACTTGGTTGTCTATTATCTGCTACTTGAGCCATAAGCGATTCTTCTATTTTGCATTGCCGTCGCCTGACTTTCAGAAGCTGGCGACAATTTACCTTTCAAATATTGTTCCATCATCAATCCGCCGATAGGCACACCATAATCAGCACCCCATCCACCATTTTCTACATATACGGCAATGGCAATCTTTGGATTGTTCATTGGTGCGAAGCCCATGAATACAGAGTGGTCATGACCACGGTTCTGCGCAGTACCCGTCTTACCACAAGGTTCAAAGTCGTATCGGGCAAGCATCTTACAGGTTCCTCTCAAAGCAGAACTTCTCATACCTGCCACTACGTAATCATAAGCCCTTCGAGTAGCCATCGTCTGATGGCGTCGGGTATAAAGTGTATCGAGCGGTTCGCCCTTTACCTTACGTACTACATGAGGCACGTAGTAATAACCACGGTTGGCTATCGTTGCACCCAGGTTGGCTATTTGCAGAGGGGTCAGGTTGACCTCACCCTGTCCGATGGAGATACTGATAATGGTCAATCCGTTCCATGAGCCTTTATAAGCCTTGTCATAATAGGCAGCATTAGGAATAAGACCTCGCTTTTCACCAGGCAAGTCAATGCCCAACTTATATCCGAATCCCATACTCTTCATATAGTCGCGCCAGGTGTCCATAGCGGTCTGTACGGAATGGTACTTACGCTTATTACCCATCATATAGTAAAGTCCCCAACAGAAATAACCGTTACATGAGGTACTGATAGCATCCACCAGAGCGATAGGCGATGGATGGCCGTGACAACCTACGTGGAGCCCCCTGTAAGAGAAACCTCTATGGCAAGGGAAAGCCGTACCTGGCGTGATAATTCCCTCAGAAAGGAAAGTAAGCGCCTGCGTAGTCTTGAAGGTAGAACCTGGAGGATACTGACCCATGATACTACGGTTGAGGAGTGGTTTCCACGGATTGTGAGACAGCCACTTATGCATCTTTCCACGCTGTTTGCCCACCAGACGACGAGGGTCGTAAGTAGGAGAAGAAACCATAGCCAGCACCTCTCCCGTGCGCGGATCAATAGCTACGATACTACCGATTTTACCCTGCATGAGTCGCTCACCCAATGCCTGTAATTTTACATCAATACCGAGCGTCAGATCCTTACCTGCGATAGGTTTCTGGTCGAACTTTCCGTTCTGATAACTGCCTTGTATTCTACCTCGGGCATCACGAAGCATGATTTTCACACCCTTCTGTCCGCGCAATTCTTTTTCATAATGCTTTTCCAGACCGAGTTTACCGATGTAGTCACCTGGCTGATAATAGCTATCATCCTCTATATCGCTTTCCGAAACCTCTCCCACATCACCCAGCACATGAGCTGCATAAGGATAAGTATATTCTCGGATGCTTCGTTTCTGCACATAGAAGCCAGGAAAACGGAACATCTTTTCCTGGAACACGCTAAAATCCTTATCGCTCAACTGAGTCATGAAGAGCTGTTGCGTATATCTGGAATATCCCGGATTCTTACTTCTGTCCTTGATATCTTCCATACGCTTGATGAAAAATTCCTTGGTAATACCTAAGGCATTACAGAAATCCATCGTATCGAGACGGTTCTTCTCTTCGTTCATCACTACCATGATGTCATAGGAAGGCTGGTTGTAAACCATCAGCTTACCATTGCGGTCGTAGATGGCACCTCTCGAAGGATATTCTATCTGCTTGAGGAAGGCATTACTATCGGCATTTTTCTTATAGTCGTCGCTCATAATCTGGAGCGTAAAGAGACGAATCAGATAGGTGACCACTATTACTATGGCCACACCACCTATCACAAATCTACGCTTTTCGAGATTATAATCTATCATATTTCCTATCCTTATTGATTGTCCTGAAATTCAGGAGATTCAAAATTTGCACAGTGAACCCCTGAAGTCCTTCTATTTTTTAATACTTTCCAATGCCATAACCAGCAAGTAAGTGAGCAGGGTACTGCCCCCAATACACTTGAGCCACTGGATCCAATTGAAGAAATTGAAGGTCTCCAATGTGAAGAATACCAAGCAATAGAGCAGAATAATGATGAAAACATACCAGAAAAAGGAAGAAACACCAATGCTGCGGATGGTTGGTTCCAGATCGTCAGCACTGTCTCTCGGTATGAAAAGTTCGAAGAGATAAGGCTGAACCAGTCCCATGAGCGTCATAGAAGCAGCTGCCACACCTGGGGTATTGGCAAAAACATCAACACAGAGCCCGAGGGAAAAACTCCAGAGAAGAGCCGACCATCTGGACTGGTTTCTGCGAAAATGCAGCACCAGGATGATGTAGATCAATGGTGTGGCACAATCGAAGAGATGAATATGATTGAGCACCAGTCCTTGTACCAACAAGAGTACTACAAACAGCACAAATCGTCTTACTTGTTCTATACTCATTAGTTAAAATTAGAAATTTAAATATTTGAATAACCATTTCCATTTTGCCTCATTCCATGCATCAGGAATACAGGCTATTTTAATCCGGTTTGATGGAATCCTGAGCCGCTCTCATCAGTTCGAGACGCTCACGCATAGGCGCATCATCGATGACACAGACGTCACGCAGCTTGGCAAAATCAGTAGAGAGTTTCAACTGAACCCGATACGAAAGACCATCCGCGGAATTGAATACGTGCAGCACCTTTCCTACCAACACACCTGGAGGGAAGACAGCAGAGTAGCCACTCGTCACCACATAATCGCCCAACTTGAAATGAGCATGACGAGGAACATCCTCCATATAAGCATATTCAGAAGGACCACCCTTCCAACGAAGATAACCAAAATAACCTCTGTTTTTGATGGTGCAACTGATGTTAGACTTTATATTGAGTACAGGAATCAGCACGCTATAATGTTCTGCTACCAGATACACGATGCCAACCACACCCGTACCGCAAACCACACCCATATCCTTGCGCACACCATCAGCCCTACCCTTGTCGATAGTCATCAGGTTGCCCGGCTTATCTATGCTATTGGCAACCACCTTGGCAGGAATCAGATGATATGACTGCAACAGACTCATCTGACTGCGCTGCGCAAAGGTACTGTCCTTGGTAGCATCAGTCAATTTCTCGGAGAGCTGCTGCACCTGCTGTTCCAGGTAAGCATTGCGTTGGGTCAGTTCCTGATTTACCTTGGTGAGTGAGAAAAAGGTTTCCACATTGGAATCCCATTCGTAGAGTTTGCCCGTCACGGCATTAGCCGATGAGAACCATACGCTACCCTGGTAACTGTTGTACTGAAACAGGAGCACGAAACTCACCACCTCAAGAATCACAAAGACAAACCAATGGTTATATTTTGCCAAAAACTCTAAAAGGTTGTGCATACTTTTAGTAAATTAACATGTAAATGAAAAAACATGTAGAATATCAACATGCAGGAGAAAAGCTATCATAAAACTCACCCATGATGAGTCAACCCATCCTGATTTAATTCATTTTACGCCTTAATCCGCTCAATGTATTAAACCATTATGACTTAAAAAGAGATGATCTCCTCCTCGAGCGAGGAGGATTCCATCTCTTTATCTATCTTTTCACCTTATATATTATTATCTCTCTTTGATGAAACTATTTATCGCATCAAGAAAGAGAAACGATCTACATTTTTCAATGCAATACCAGCACCCTTAGCTACACTGTGCAATGGGTCTTCTGCGATGTGGAATGGGATATTGATCTTATCCTGGAGTCGCTTGTCGAGACCACGGAGCAAAGCACCACCACCAGAGAGCCAGATACCATTCTTTACGATATCAGCATAAAGCTCAGGAGGAGTATTTTCGAGTGCAGAAAGCACAGCATTCTCTATCTTCGCTACAGTCTTATCCAAACAGTGAGCAATTTCCTGATAACATACAGGAACCTCCATTGGAAGGGCTGTAATACGGTTAGGACCATGAACGATGAAATCCTCAGGAGCCTCATCACCAAGATCTGTCAAGGCAGAACCTACATGAATCTTGATACGCTCAGCCATACGCTCAGAAACCTTCACATTGTGCTGGCGGCTCATATATTCCTGGATATCAGCAGTAAGATCATCACCTGCAGTACGGATAGAATTGTTGGAAACAATACCACCCAGAGAAATCACTGCAATCTCGGTAGAACCACCACCTATATCAACTATCATATTGCCTTCAGGTGCCTCTACATCGATACCGATACCGATAGCTGCAGCCATTGGCTCAAAAATCAAGTAAACATCACGGCCATCTGCATGTTCTGCAGAATCGCGCACTGCACGAAGTTCCACCTCAGTAGAACCAGAAGGAACTCCGATAACCATACGGAGTGATGGGGAGAACAGACGACTACCCGTGTGAACCATCTTGATGAGTCCACGCATCATCTGCTCGCAAGCGGTAAAGTCGGCAATAACGCCATCGCGCAAAGGACGGATTGTACGGATGTTGTCATGAGTCTTCTCGTACATCATCTTAGCTTTCTCTCCCACCGCAATCATCTTGTCGGTACGACGGTCAAGTGCCACAACAGAAGGTTCGTCCACTACAATCTTATCATCACTGATAATGATGGTATTGGCGGTACCTAAGTCCATTGCGATTTCCTGAATAAATGAAAAAAATCCCATTTTCTAATGTAAAATCTATTATTTTAAGCTTAAAATCTATCTTTTGTAGCCATCTTCTCGCCTCACAAGATGAGAACAAGAAGAGAACCTTTTTTACTTAGCAAACCAAGCGTGGATTGCAGTATCATAGTGAGAACTTACACCAAAGGCACGCTCTGCGAACATCTTGCGGTCTTCGATATCAGTCTCTGCACCCTTCTGCTTGAGAATATCAAGAAGTACGTTGTACTCAGCCTTGCTTGGAACGATGACTACATCCTTGAAGTTCTTTGCACCAGCACGAATCAAAGAAATACCACCGATATCAATCTTCTCGATAATATCAGCATCGCTGGCACCACTTGCTACAGTCTGCTCGAATGGATACAAATCTACGATAACGAGGTCGATGCTTGGAATTTCAAATTCCTTCATCTGCTCCTGGTCACCCTCATTGTCGCGGCGAGCCAAGATTCCTCCAAATATTTTTGGGTGAAGAGTTTTCACACGACCACCAAGGATTGATGGATATGTGGTTACATCCTCTACTTTCTGACATTCATAACCCAAAGATTCGATAAATTTCTGAGTACCACCAGTGCTCAAGAATTTAACACCCTCTTCGTTCAACTTGGCGAGCAACTCATCCAAGCCATCTTTGTGGAAGACAGACACCAACGCTGTCTTGATTTTCTTTGTTTCAGCCATTAATTATCTATTTTGAATTCGACTTCTTTCTAATTATAAAACGCTGCAAAATTACAAAAAATAATCGAAACCACCAAATTTCAAGGCGAGTTATAGGAATATTTTAGGTATATTTGCGATAAATCAAGTCTGATTGCTAATAATATTACCAGTTTTGGTTAACATTGCGAGCACAAGCTGATGCCGTCCATAGTTTCTCATTCATACCATTTCTATCCGATAATCCTTTGCAATTCAAGAAGTTACACTTTACTTTACATATACTTTCTCTCATCAACGGATGCTAATATTACAATTCCGGTCATGGTCATTTTCGGTCAAAATGAAAGAGAAAGTATAATTAACTATTTATCACTAAAAAAGTACAAACTTTTAATGAATCCCAAAATAAAAATGACCGATAATGACCATGACCGGTCATTCACCCTTCCTTTCCAAAAAGGAAAAAGCCTATTTTCTATGACAGGTAGAATGAAGCGTCTATTAAGACCAAGATCAGGCGTCTATTAAGACCCAAGTTGGTCGTCTATAAAAGTCCTGAAGTTATCCTCTTTTAAACGACTCAAAGTTCGCTTTTCGAACCGACAATTTGACACACAAAACACCCCCAAAATCCACCAAAAACCGCTCTATTCATGTCAGAATGTCAGAAAATCACATATCGGCACACTATTCGCTCCTTTGGCAAGAGAAAGCTGAATAATAATTCATAAAATCAGAATTCACTAAAAGAAAATAATAATCCCTATAAATAAGAAAGGAGAACAAATATGACATTCGACAAATTTACAATCAAGGCGCAAGAAGCGGTGCAAGCCGCTGTGAACATCGCGCAGCGTAATGGTCAGCAGACCATCGAACCGGTGCATCTTCTCAGTGGTATCATCGAGAAAGCACCTGATGTAACCAACTATATCTTCCAGAAGTTAGGCATGAATGGCAATCAGATTGCCATGCTCTTACAACAGGAGATGCAGCATCTGCCTCGTGTGCAGGGTGCCGGGCAGCCATATCTCTCGGGCGACACCAATCAGATTCTTATCAATGCCGAGGACATCGCCAAGAAGATGGGAGACGAATTCGTCAGCGTGGAACCAATCCTCCTTGCCATCCTCAAAGGTAATTCTACTGCAGCACGCATCTTGAAGGATGCTGGTGCCAACGAGAAGGATTTGACAGCTGCTATTCAGGCCCTCAGACAAGGACAGAACGTTAAGAGTCAAAGTGCTGACGAGAACTATCAGAGTCTCGAAAAATACGCCAAGAATCTGGTTGAACAGGCCAGAAGCGGCAAGCTCGACCCAGTAATTGGTCGTGACGAAGAGATTCGCCGGGTACTTCAGATTCTCTCTCGTAGAACCAAGAACAACCCTATCCTTATCGGTGAACCAGGTACTGGTAAAACCGCTATTGTAGAGGGACTTGCAGAGCGTATCGTACGTGGCGATGTACCTGAGAATCTGAAGAACAAGCAACTCTATTCGCTTGATATGGGTGCACTGGTTGCCGGTGCCAAATACAAGGGTGAGTTTGAGGAGCGTTTGAAAAGCGTCATCAAGGAGGTAACCAATGCCAACGGACAGATTATCCTCTTCATCGATGAAATACATACCCTGGTAGGTGCTGGCGGTGGCGAGGGTGCCATGGATGCTGCCAACATTCTGAAACCTGCCTTGGCACGTGGCGAACTGAGAGCCATCGGTGCCACTACCCTCAACGAGTATCAGAAGTACTTCGAAAAGGATAAGGCACTGGAGCGTCGATTCCAGACCGTCATGGTCAACGAACCTGACGAGGTAGATGCCATCAGTATCCTCCGTGGTATTAAAGAACGTTACGAGAACCATCATAAGGTACGTATTCAGGATGATGCCTGCATTGCAGCCGTCAAGCTGTCTGAAAGATACATCTCCGACAGATTTCTTCCGGACAAGGCCATCGACCTGATGGATGAAGCCGCTGCTAAACTCCGTATGGAGCGCGACTCCGTGCCAGAAGAGCTGGATGAAATCACCCGTCACTTGAAGCAGTTGGAGATTGAACGTGAGGCTATCAAGCGTGAAAACGACCAACCTAAGATTCAGCAACTCGACAAGGAGATTGCAGAGTTGAAGGATAAGGAGCATGACTTCCGTGCTAAATGGGAAGGCGAGAAAGCACTCGTCAACAAGATTCAGCAGGACAAGCAGGAGATGGAGAATCTCAAGTTTGAGGCTGAACGCATGGAGCGGGAAGGCAATTACGAGCGCGTAGCTGAAATCAGATACTCTAAGCTGGTAGCTCTCGAAGACGACATCAAGAAGATTCAGGAGCAACTGAAGAGTACTCAGGGCGGTGAGGCGATGATCCGCGAAGAGGTGACTGCCGACGATATTGCAGAGGTAGTAAGCCGCTGGACGGGAATTCCAGTAAGCCGTATGATGCAGAGCGAGCGCGAGAAACTGCTCCATCTGGAAGAAGAACTCCACAAGAGAGTCATCGGGCAGGACGAGGCTATCACCGCTGTAAGTGATGCTGTACGCCGTTCTCGTGCTGGATTGCAGGATCCTAAGCGTCCTATCGCCAGCTTTATCTTCCTCGGAACTACCGGTGTTGGTAAAACCGAGTTGGCCAAGGCGCTTGCCGAATACCTGTTCAATGATGAGTCGATGATGACCCGAATTGATATGAGTGAGTATCAGGAAAAATTCAGTGTCACCCGTCTGATCGGAGCGCCTCCGGGGTATGTAGGATACGATGAGGGCGGTCAGTTGACCGAGGCTGTTCGTCGCAAACCATACAGTGTAGTTCTCTTCGATGAGATAGAGAAGGCTCACCCTGACGTCTTCAACACCTTACTTCAAGTATTGGACGATGGCCGTCTGACCGACAATAAGGGTCGTGTGGTAAACTTCAAGAACACCATCATCATCATGACTTCCAATGCAAGCCGTGAGATGTTGAAGAAGACCTTCCGTCCTGAGTTCCTGAACCGTATCGACGATATCATCACCTTCAAGCCTCTCACTCAGGAGCAGATAGCCAAAGTGGTTGAACTCCAGATGAATAGAGTCAAGAAGATGTTGGAGCCTCAAGGCTTTGAACTCTGCTGGACTCCTGCCGCCATCAGTTATCTTGCTGAGGTAGGTTACGATCCAGAGTTTGGTGCCCGCCCTGTAAAGCGTGCTATTCAGGATTACGTATTGAACGACTTGAGTAAGAAGATTCTTTCCGAAGAAGTAAGTCGTGAGAAGCCAATCACCATCGACTACTCAAAGGCAACCGGCATCGAGTTCAAGAATCTCTAAAAGATAGATTTTTATCATTTCCTATTATATGAAAAAGGTTCCTTCGGGGAGTTACATCCCCGAAGGAACCTTTTTTTATGCTTGCAAAAAAGTCCAGAACCACATACAAAAGTTCTGCAACGGGAGCATTCCCCAACTTTTTGGGGAATATTTCCACAGTATTTCCTCACTTTCCACACCATTTATTTTTGGCGCAAAACGCATAAACCCCTGATTATCAGAACAAAGTCATTTTTCTCATCTTTTTGGCACGCAGATTGTGACTATGATGAGCGGGTTCGATAATGAATCCACAAACAAATAAGTAACATCAATTAGTAACAATTTAAAAAAGATAAGATTATGAAGAAGTTTATGTTTGCAGCTATCGCAGCTTTGGTTATGGTTTCAGTAAGCAACGTTTTTGCATCAAGCAAAATGGTTAGTAACGCTCAGGTTGCTCCTGTTGATACAGTAGCTCCAAATACACCTTCCGATTCATTGGCAGTAGATGCTCCTGTTCAGCCACAGGCTGCAGCAGAGGATTCTACCCAGCAGGAAACTACTGAGCAGAAGGAGACTACAGAACAGCAGCCAGCAGATCAGACAGCTACAGAGCAGCAGACGATTGCTGAATAATAAAATAGGAAAAGACAGTTCATTTTGCAGGCGTTATACAAGAAAGAATAGATTAGGTTAGTTTTTTTAAAGGTAATAAGACTTATTCAGGTTTCCATAGAATTTACATGATTTTCAAATATAAGATAGAATTTTAGGTTCGGTTTAGTGAAAAGTGAAGTCTGTTGGCAGTGATGCCAGCAGACTTCTTGCGTTTTTGGGATCCACCGTTTCTATTCTATCAGCAAAGTTACGATTTTCTTTTGAAACCAACAAGAGTTTTCTTTAAAAAGTTGAGAAACTATCCATAAAAGACAAAAAAGCATAAATAGTGAATCATATAAATGGTCAAGTGAAATCTTATCATTATCTTTGTAACTAAAATAATAGGTAACAAAACTATGACGCCAGAAGAAAAAGCGAGAGTCAAAATAGACCAATGGTTTGCTGATGCAGGATGGAAGGTTGTCAATCGGGATGAATACGAGCCTACCATCTCAGCCGTAGCTATTCGTGAGGGATTGCTCAAAGGCAATCTTGAAGCAGATTATTTCCTGTTTATCAATGGGAAAGCTGTCGGTGTGCTCGAAGCTAAACGAGAAGAAATCAATATTTCTTCCAATATTGTGAGTGAACAGGCTATCACATATGCAAAGAGTGTACCTGACTGTTATCAAGCCTGGCAAAAACCTTTGCCTTTCCTTTTTAAATCAAATGGCAAGGAAATAGAGTTTTTTGATTATAGACATCGTGAAACTTCAAAATGGGAAACTATCAGCCGCATTCTTACTCCTAAGGAAATAGTAAAGATGTTAGGTATAGACGACCCTTTTGCCGGACTTCCTACATTGAATAAGAAAGGTCTGCGAGAATGCCAATATGAGGCAGTCACGGAATTGGAGAAGAGCTTCCGTATAGGTCAAAATCGTGCATTGATGGTTTTAGCTACTGGTGCCGGCAAAACATATACGGCATGTCTCACGGCCTATCGCATGCTTAGCTATACTCCTATGCGTCGTGTTCTGTTTCTTGTTGACCGCAATAACCTCGGAAAACAGGCAGAAACAGAGTTTGGCACATTCCGCCTTACGGAAACTGGTGATGCCTTCAATACTATCTATGCAGTCAACAGGTTGAAGTCGGCTGAAGTACCAACAGACAGCAATGTGGTTATCTGTACCATACAAAGATTATTCTCACTCTTAAAAGGAGAAGAGATTACGGATACAGATGATGACGATGAAGATACAGCTGATGGTGAAGTAACATTACCAGACAACCCAAACTTACCACACGATTTCTTCGACCTTATCATTATAGATGAGTGTCACCGTTCTATTTATGGCAACTGGCGCAAGGTGCTAGAATACTTTGATACAGCTCGCCTTATTGGTCTTACAGCGACACCAATTCCAGAAACGATGGCATTCTTCAACAACAACCGTGTTGTAAACTATACGCTTGAGCAGTCAGTCATAGATGGTGTCAACGTCGATAGCCGCATCTATCGAATCAGAACAAAGGTAACAGAAGAAGGTGGAGCTATCATGCAAGGTCAGAAAACCAAAGTTGAGACTCGATACACTGGTGAAGTTAAAACCGTAAGCACAAAGGAAACGAAGACTTATACGAAAGAAGAGTTAAATCGAAGCATCATCAACCCAGCCCAGATAAAACTTATTCTTTCCACTTATCGTGATGCTGTCTATACAGAAATGTTCAATGACCCTCAAAGAGAGCCTAACATGGACTATCTGCCAAAGACCCTCATCTTTGCGCTCAACGAGAACCATGCAACAAATATCGTTCAAATTGCTAAAGAAGTTTTTGGACGCACGGATGACCGCTTTGTTCAGAAGATAACCTATTCAGCAGGAGATAGCAATGAACTGATACGCCAGTTTCGTAACGACAAGGACTTTCGCATTGCCGTAACCTGTACTCTTGTGGCAACAGGAACAGATGTTAAGCCTCTGGAAGTCGTGATGTTTATGCGTGATGTGGCTTCAGCTCCCCTCTATACACAGATGAAAGGTCGTGGAGTCCGGACAATAGGTGATGAACAGCTGCGCAACGTGACACCTAATGCTATCAGCAAAGACTGTTTCTTCCTTGTTGATGCAGTAGGAGTAACCGAACATGAGCATATCATACCAGGTCAGTATGAAGGTCCAGAGACAGAGACCATCACATTAAAAGAACTATTGGAACGTATCACTCATGGAAATCTGCCAGACAATTACCTCAAGCGGCTTGCTGCCACATTATCCAGACTTTACAATAAGGCAGATAATGCACAGCGACAGGAATTTGTCCGCATCGCTCATGATGACATGCTGGAAATTGCTCAACGCATCTATAATGCTCTCGATCCTGAGCACCAGCCACAATTGCCACCATACGTAGATATCAATGAACCTAACAATGAACGTAAGGGTTTGGTATCTCCGATAGCTAATCATGCCAATGTCCGTAAGTACATACTGATTCTTGCAGCTGGTTTTGTCAACACACTGATGCCTGGAGAAGATACGCTCATATCCAAAGGTTTCTCTATAGAAGAGGCTCAAAGTACCACAGATGCATTTGAGCAATATTGCTGCGACCACTGTGATGACATAGAAGCTTTACGTATTCTATATAATAACGAGGGCGAACCTATCACTTATTCCATGTTGAAGGACTTGGAAAACAAGTTGAAGATGGAGAACAACCGCTTTGCACAAAAGCTCTTATGGAATTCATACGCCATCGTATATGGTGATAAAGTACGCCGCACGGTCAAAAAGGAAGAATCGGAGGCTCTTACCAACATCATCCAACTGGTACGCTTCGCTTACCATCAGACCGAAAAACTGGAAAGTGCCTATCCTACGGCTCGAAGTATGTTTAATCTTTGGTATGGTCGAAAACAGATGGATATAACAGCGAAGCAGAAAGATTTGATAGGCAAGATAGTGGAATACATCGCAGCCAATGGAGCCTGCAACGTGCGAGAGATAAGGAAGAATGATGTCACCCATGCAGCCCAATTGATTGCAGCTTTCGGAAACATGAAGAAAGCTGACGAGGCTTTGGATTCCGTATATAAATTTATAGTATTAAGAACAACTGCATAGTATATAGATATGGCTAAAAATATAACAACTGAGCAAACGCTCACAAAAAAGGTATGGAATCTTGCTACGACATTAGCAGGAGTCGGAGTAGGATTTACAGATTACATCACACAACTCACCTATCTTCTTTTCTTAAAGATGGATGACGAGAATATGGAACTCTTTGGAGAGGATTCATCCATACCTGTTGGGTATAGATGGAAAGACTTGACAGGCTTGGATGGCTATGACCTCGTAAAGCAATATGAGAGTACACTCAAACTATTAAGTCAACAAGATGACCTCATCGGCACCATCTATACCAAAGCACAAAACAAGATTGACAAACCTGTCTATCTTAAGAAGGTAATCACTATGATAGATGAAGAGCAATGGCTCATCATGGATGGTGATGTAAAAGGTGCTATATATGAAAGCATCTTGGAGAAAAATGGTCAAGATAAAAAAAGTGGTGCTGGTCAGTACTTTACCCCACGTCCACTGATTAAAGCTATGGTTGACTGCTTGCAACCTCAAATTGGTGAGACTGTATGCGACCCTGCCTGTGGTACTGGTGGCTTCTTGCTTGCTGCCTACGATTACATGAAGGAACAAAGCCAGAATCGTGATAAATTGGACTTTTTGAACAACAAAGCGTTACATGGCAATGACATCACCCCACTTGTGGTTACACTTGCCTCCATGAACCTTTATCTTCATGGTATAGGCACAGACCACAGCCCTATCGTATGCGAGGACTCTTTGGAGAAAGAACCTTCCACCTTAGTGGATGTTATCCTTGCCAACCCTCCATTTGGCACACGCCCTGCCGGTTCTGTTGAAATCAATCGTCCAGACTTCTATGTTGAAACCAAGAACAACCAGCTCAACTTCCTTCAGCATATGATGCTGATGCTCAAAACTGGCGGACGTGCAGCAGTAGTCCTGCCAGACAATGTACTTTTTGAAGGCAACGCAGGAGAGACCATCCGCAAGAAACTCTTATCGGATTTCAATCTCCATACCATTCTCCGTTTACCTACAGGCATTTTCTATGCACAGGGAGTAAAGGCAAACGTACTATTCTTTACCAAGGGACAGCCAACTAAGAATATTTGGTTCTACGACTATCGCACTGGTGTAAAACACACCTTGGCTACGAACAAGTTAGAGCGTCACCACCTCGATGACTTTGTAACCTGCTATCATGCTGAGGACATCAATGCCCGCAAAGAGACATATGATGCAGACAAGAACCCATCTGGCAGATGGCGCAAGTATAGCATTGATGAAATCATGGCTCGTGACAAGACAAGTCTTGATATCACTTGGATAAAACAGGGTAATGATACTGAAGATTTACCATTGAGCCAATTGATGTCAAACATCAAGGAACAGAGCATGAATATCAGCAAGGCCGTAAGCGAGTTGGAGAAATTATTGAGTGGAATAAAGGAGGTATAAAATGGACAAAAGTTTGATAAACACTAACATCGAACAGCAGTTTACTGAAGTCGTAAATCTGATAGTTCAGCATCGAAGTAAAGCGTCTATGGCTGTCAATAAGGAGATGCTGCTCACAGCGTGGCATGTAGGTGCCTATGTTTCCAAGAAGTTAAAAAGTGAGGAATGGGGAAGCAAGGTTATTTCCCAACTATCTGAATATATCCGTTCTCAACATCCTGAGATAAAAGGATATAGTAGAAGAAACATATATAATATGGTGATGTTCTATGATGAATATTCTACGGAAACTTTCACTACGATAGTAAATAAGTATCTTGATGCTGAATTTGTGCAGCCAATGGCTGCACAAATTGAAGTAAAACAATTAGTATCGAAAAGTAAGGCAATACAATCAAAAAATGGTGCTGCTGCATTTGTGCAGCCACTGGCTGCACAAATGCCTAAAATTTTGGAGTTGACAACGTTCACTAACCATATAGAAATACTATGTCGTTGTAAGCGTTATGAACAGCGGTTATTCTATATTCTTTATGCACATAAAGAAAAACTAGGAAAAAGAGAGATGCAGCGCTGTATTGACAATGATACTTTTTCCAATCTTCTCGGAAATAAAAGTAATATGTCGAAGGGATTATTAGAGCAATATCCTGATGCTCCTATTATGTTTAAAGACACTGTGTTTTTAGATTTTCTTGGGTTGCCAAAGAAATACAATGAAAGCAAATTGAAGAATGGATTAATAGAGCATATGAAGCAATTTATTCTCGAATTAGGTAAAGATTTCATCTTTATGGATCAAGAGTATCCGCTCACCGTTGGTGCATCTACCTATAAGGCAGACTTGCTGTTTTTTCATCGCGGTCTCCAGGCACTTGTAGCGGTGGAATTGAAGAAAACCAAATTCCATCCTCGAGATCTTGGTCAATTAGAGTTTTACCTTGAAGCTCTTGACCGTGATGTGAAACGTTCCAACGAGAACCCTTCTATTGGCATCATTTTATGTCCTGATGTGGACAAGGTTGTTGTTGAATATGCTATGAGTCGCAGCATGAGTCCTACGATGGTGGCGGAATATAAGCGTATCTTAATTCCGCAAGAAAAAATGCAACAACAATTAAGGGAATTCTGTCAGTTCTTCTCAAAAGAAGATAAATCTTAAAATTAATAGACGAATTAATAATGGACACAAAAGCATTAAGACAAAAGATACTCGACCTTGCTATTCACGGCAAGCTCGTTCCACAAGATCCCAACGATGAGCCTGCATCGGTGCTGCTCGAACGTATCCGTGCTGAAAAGGAAAGACTCATCAAAGAGGGAAAGATTAAGAAGGGAAAGAAGTCTGCAAAGACTTCTGATAAGCCGCATTATCCGTTTGAACTGCCGAAGGGGTGGGTGTGGACAACATTAGGAGAAATCTTAGAGTTGATTTCTGGTCAAGATTTTCCACCAGAAAAATATAATAATGAGGGAAATGGAATACCTTATATTATAGGTGCAAGTAATATTGAAAATGAGAGATTGCTTATAAATAGATGGACAAAAACTCCGTCTGTACTTTCTTTTGAAAATGATTTACTTGTTGTATGCAAAGGTGCTGGTGTTGGAAAAATGGCATTTAATACTATTGGCACAGTTCATATAGCAAGACAAATTCAAGCAATAAGAAATTTTAGTCAAAACATTGTGACTCCTTTCATAAAAATTATAGTCTTATCAAGTATTGGCAATATTGTTTCCAAGGCAAATGGCTTGATTCCAGGTTTAAAAAGGGAACTGCTTTTATCAATGTTTTTTCCATTTCCGCCATATAACGAGCAACAACGAATAGTTGATGAAATACAGCATTGGCTTTCTTTGATAGACATCATAGAGAACAATAAAGTGAACTTGCAAAATACTATAAAGCAAGCAAAGGTAAAAGTTCTCGACCTTGCTATTCATGGCAAACTTGTACCACAAGACCCGAATGATGAGCCAGCGATTGAACTCTTGAAACGCATCAATCCGAAGGCAGAAATCATAACTGATAACGGGCATTATCAGAAGAACAAACACTTTGAAATACCAAATACCTGGGAATTGTGTAAACTTGGGACTATAAGTAAAATAGCAAGAGGAGGTTCACCGCGACCTATAAAAGACTATTTGACCAATGATGCAGATGGTATTAATTGGATAAAAATAGGTGACACCACAAAAGAAGGGAAATATATAAACTCTGTAAAAGAGAAAATACGTCCAGAAGGTGTTAAGAAATCTAGGATGGTTCATAAAGGAGATTTTTTGCTTACAAATTCTATGAGCTTTGGGCGACCATACATATTGAATGTGGATGGTTGTATTCATGATGGCTGGTTGGTTATATCCCCAATTGGTGAAGCATATACTTCAGACTTCTTGTACTATCTCCTTTCTTCTTCATTTGCTTACGAGCAATTTACAAATGTTGCAAGTGGTGGTGTCGTAACAAATCTTAATTCAGATAAAGTTGCAGATACAATATTTCCTCTTCCGCCTCTTGCGGAACAGAAACGTATCGTTTCGAAGATAGAGTTTATATTTACTCAAATGGATACTATAGAAGCTGCATTATAATATATTTTATTAGCCACCGAAAGAGAAAGACTTACGGTGGCTAAAAACATATAGATGCGATTACCAAACAACTACTTTGTCTACTATCTTCTGCTGCTCACTTGCAGTACGACGTAGATATATTCGTGTAGTTTCTAGTCGTTCATGTCCCATAAGATCTGCAAGAAGGGCTATGTCATTGAAGCGCTCAAGGAAATTCTTGGCAAAACGATGACGGAAAGAATGAGGATATACCACGTTCTTGTTCATTCCATATTTCTCCGCAAAATGCTTCAATTGCTGAGCGATGCCACGTGTTGTTATGCGTTCTCCAAAATGATTTAGGAAAATATATCCAGATTGGATTCCTTTTTCGTCAAGCCACTTTGTTGCTTCAGAACGCAAATTCTTCGGAATGTACAGACGGCGTATCTTGCCACCTTTACTATAAAGGTCAAGATACCCTACCTTTACATGCTCTACCTTGATGTGGCGTAACTCGCTAACACGTGCACCTGTGGCACCCATAAACCAAACAACGAAATACCACTCATCATGTCCGTCGGCTTTTAGCTTACGTTTGAAGAACTTATAATCAGCATCGCTGATTACATTCTCCAAAAAGTTCTTCTGTTGAACTTTGACGAACTTCATCTTTAGCTTTTCCTGCTTGATAAACTCCAGATACTTGTTAATAGCTTGCAAACGTAAATTGACAGTCTGCGGTTTGAAGTTCTCTACCAAATACCCCTTATATGCCAAGAGGTTCTTCTTATTCACTGCTGAATAATGCTCCGTAAAATACTTCACAGTCCATTCATAAGAGCGAACTGTATTCTCTGTCAAGTTTTCCTTGACAAGATAATCCTTGAATTTTGTTACCATATTATACTAACTTTAAATGTAATATGGTATAAACGAAAAAAGAGAGCCTATAAGCTCTCTTCTATCATATCAAGTTGATGAAATAACTCTTCTATTTTTGAAACTATACGTTTTTGTTCAGCTAAAGGTGGAAGCGGAAATGTTGTGTTTACAATTTTTTCCTTTGATATATTTGGCTGTGCGCCTCCTCCTCCCATAGATACAAAATTTTTTCTATTGCTTAATAGAAAATAAAATATATACATTTTGTCAATCTTATAATCAAGGCAGGCACAACATGCTTGATTTGTTGTTGCGGGAAAAGAGAGTATGCCAATTTTACCTATAGTAGCACCATACATCGCAATCAATATGCTATCTGTTGGATTTAATTTTACAGAAGTTTCTTTTAAAGCCTTTTCTGTAATAAACTCTGGTATGTTGGTAATAATGCCGTCGTTTAAATCTCCAGTCTTTAGCCATGGAATATTACCACCATAATAGTCTTTTTGCAAACGGCTTGGTGTGGCACCTGATTGCCAAGTTCCAATACTCCCTAATAGAGTTAGACACCATCCCTCAGGTAACTTCTGATAATGCCCGTTATCAGATATGATTTCTGCCTTCGGATTGATGCGTTTCAGCAACTCTCTTGCTGGTTCATCATTCGGATCTTGTGGAACAAGTTTACCATGGATGGCTAGGTCGAGAACTTTGGACTTTGCTTGCTTGATAGTTTCTCGCAAGTCCGTTTTTCTCAACTCTATAACATCAATCAATGCAAAACAACGTTCAATCTCAAAAACTATACGTTTTTGCTCGCCATAAGGAGGTAGTGGAAATATCGCATCAGCAACTTTATCTGAATTTAAATTTGTCACGACACCGCCACTTGCAACATTAGTAAATTGTTCGAAAGCAAACGAAGAAGAAAGCAGATAATACAAAAAATCTGATGTATATGCTTCTCCTATCGGAGAAATAACCAACCAACCATCATGAATACAACCATCTACATTTAATATGTATGGTCGTCCAAAACTCATAGAATTTGTAAGTAAAAAATCCCCTTTATGAACCAAGCGTGATTTTTTTACACCCTCATGGCGTATTTTTTCTTTTACAGAATCTATGTATTTGCCGTCTTTGGTTGTATCGCCTATTTTAATCCAGTTAATACCATTTGCGTCAGTGGTCAAATAGTCTTTAATAGGACGCGGTGACCCACCTCTTGCTATTTCATTTACAGTTCCAAGTTTGCACCACTCCCATGAATTCGGCACTTCAAAAGGCTCTTCATTCTCATAATGCGGCTTATCAGAAGTTAAATATATTGCATAAAGATGCTGCCAGATTCTAAAAACAGAAACAAAGCATAGACACAGATAAGTTTATCATCCCTCTTTAATTATCCACTCGCTGACAGTACGCTGGATGCTATCATAAACCACAGCAAGAAGCTTCTCCATACTGATCTTCACCTCCTGGTTAGGATACCCCAGCCTATAACTTTTGGTGAACGGCTTATACTGCTTGATGGTGAGATAACCACTCTGATAAAGCAGAGGCAGGGCTGAAGTCATCTGCTCGGGCGACACATCGAAATCGTCAACACTAACGCTCTTCTGCTCGATATCAGTCACGTTGACATGATATTTCTGCAAACCCTTGATAAGATAGCTTGGCGTACCGGAACCAAACCAGTAGGCATCAATCTTCTGGCCAGACAATGCTCTTATAAGACTGAACGGATTAAACACATCCTCCGAATACTCACTGAAATGGTAGCCATCATAATATTGACGCTGCAAAGATACGGCATTTTTCCGACTCACTCTGAACTTTCGCGAAGATACGCAAAAAACAAAGAAATAGCATCTATCCGCTTTTACGCACGTGAATATTTTTTCTCGAAAAGTATCATAGTCTCATTTTTCGCCGGAAATATCATAATATATTACTGATACATAAGTATTTACATTCAATGAGACTTCTCTAAAAAAGCAGAAAGAAGTATCATGGAAGTATCATTATAGACTGTAGAAGTATCATTAAAGACAGCACGATGCACGAGAAAAGACTATTAAAACATCAAGAAAAGTCAGTTTAAACAGCGCAAAGACCCTAAAGAATATTGCCCAAAAACAAATTCTATATTTGGGCATTCGTTGCCCACACTATGGGCAATAGTTGCCCAGCACACGGGCTGCCAATGCCCACGTGGTGGGCTGCGGATGCCCGTGTGACGGGCACAAGCAGACCAACCGGAGGGCATAGAGAGACCAACTGATGAACTAAAAAAGTAGACACATCACCATGACTTATCCTGATTATATTGACACAACCATAGAACATCTACAGGTGAAATAGGATTAAAAAAGCCTATGAGACTTCCATGATACATTAATGAGACTTCTCGGCTCAAAAACCAAGAAGTCTCATTTTTATTATTATCTTATATATCAAGTATTTAAAGCTTATTTTCCAAACAAAAATGAGACTTTGATACTTTTTTCGAGAAAAAAAACTTTTTCACGTAGGCAACCGATGCCCGTAAAATTTTCACGTAGGCAATCGAAGCCTTAAAACATGAAGATTATTCGATGATGATTCCGCCATTAGGCTGGATTACCACCTTAGCCTTACCATCCTTACCTACCTTCAAAGTCTTCTTGACAGAAGTGAAGAACTTCTCGCCCTTTTTCTTAGGCTGGTCTGTAAGATAAGTCACGGTTTTGCTTGCAAACATCGGCAAATTCAGGGTCAGAGCAAGTGGTTTATCTGTAGCATTCAGACCACCAACAAACCATCTGCCTGCACTGGCAGCAGCAGTACCTGTATTGGCAGCAGAAGCTTTACGAGCCACTACTGCATACTGGGTAGGATAACCAGCAATAAACTTCACGTCGTCCCAAGCCGTAGGCACAGCCTTCAGCCAATCCAATTCCCACTGAGGCACATCCTGCAGATTGTTAGGATAGAGACAGACACAGTTTACGCTGCTCTGATTGGTAATCGCAGTAGCCATCTCGAAAATATCGCTTGTATAGCGCTGATGACGACTCTTATTGTCCTTGGAGAAATACTTGTTCATCATCACACCACCCCAGTCGAAACTACCTACAGCATTACGGGAGAAAGGATGCATTGTCATTTCGAAAGCTTCCTTCTTTGCATGATAATCAGTAAAGTAAACATTCTCTGAAGCCAAGGCAGCCTCACTGGAAACATAGTTAGGATACATACGTTCCCAACCGCGAGGCATGGTGCAACCATGGAAGATTACCTCCAAGCCATAATCGTTGGCATCGCTGAGGATATCCTCATAGAGCTTCATCGTCTCCTGCTTGTCGCCACCGAAGAAGTCCACCTTGATGCCCACTACTCCGATTTTCTTCATCCATGCCATCTCCTTCTTGCGGGCGATGGAATTGTTCATAATCTGACGAGGAGTCTGTGGAGCATCATTCTCGAAACCGTTGGAATTGTACCAGAGCATCAGGCTTACCTTCTTGCTCTTGGCATACTTACTCAACTCTTCAATGCGCTTTCTGCCTATCTGCTTGTCCCACCAGGCATCCACCAAGATGGCTTCATAACCCTGAGCAGCAGCCACATCAATCATCTTCACCTGATCATCATAGTTGATGGAACCATCCTGCCAGATCAACCAACTCCAAGTATAACGGGAAGGCTTATAATTCTGAGAAGCCTCATAGAGAGGTTCTACCACATCATAAGGAATGGTGGTTTCCACGATAGGAGCCAGTGATGCACCTACGGTGATGGTACGCCAAGGAGTCTCACCTGGCAAAGGAATGCCAGCAAACTCAGAACCCACACCATTATTCTCACCCTTCTGAGGGAAAGCAACCGTATAACCCTTACCAGGTTCATAATCAGAGAGACGACTGCCAGGATAAGCGCTGGAAACACCCGTTTCGCTCACCAGTACCCATCCATCTTCACCGACCTTGAAAAGACAAGGGAAAGTATAGCCCACACCAAACTGAGATTTCACGTTCATCTGGGCATTAGGTGTGTACTCCTCCTCATAAGAAGGTTTGGTACGCTCCCATCCTGTCATCGGAGTAATCTGAGGACAGAGGAAGGTGGTGGTCTTTTCAGGGAAATTGAAACCGCTCACCTCTTTATATATAATCACCGACTTAGGATTATCCTTCTCAGGACGGATCATCTCATACTTGTAAGCCACATCATTGTCTGAAACATGAAGGTGAAGCGTCATGGAATCCTTCTTTGCATTGAGAAATCCGATAGTAGCCTCATACACATCTTTCTCCACATGAGATTTCTTCGTATGGTCCATAACATAGGTCAGATGCTTAGGTGCGCCCTTCAGAGCTCCCATGGTAAGTCCCTGAGAGAAATCTCCATAATTCGCTACCAGACCGAGAGCCGAAGCTGCCAACATCTGCTTTCCATTCAAATCCACCGTGTAGGAAGCCTTGCCTCCCTCACACTTCACATTCATTACCAACTTGCCATTTGGCGAAGTCACTGTGTAATTGTTGGCTTGCGCACAAACAGCGCCAAGCAACAAAATACTACTTAGAATACTTTTTTGCATTTTGTTATTCTACTATTTAGGTTGATACATTTTCATTTTTAATTATTATTGAATAAGAAACACATGATCTTCATAACGCATTTTCGAATGACTAAGCATCATATATAATTATGACGACACATTACATATAACATGTAACTTTCCTCAGCGCCAGCTAATAAAGTGTTATTCCTACATTCGCTTGCAAAGATAAGCATTAAAAAGGAGAACAAGGTGCATTTTTCATTCAAAAAACGTTCAAATTTGTCACAAACGGCTATTTTCTACTAATTTCAACACGATTAGAAGCGCATTTAAAACATATTTGTGTACTTACAACAAATCAAAAGACTCCTACACCCTCTATCATTACCTATTTAAATATTAACCCAAATCTACAAAAGTAATACTGCAAATTACAGCGAAAGGAAAAACCATTGTGAAAGGAGTAAGGAGAAATACAGCGGACCAAAGGAAAACTAAAGAGGAAACAGGCTGAACACCAAGGAAAAGCCAAAGAGGAAACACGCTGGTGATTAAAAGAATACGATAGTGCAAAGCATAGAAAACGATGAGAAGAAACCAGGAAAACGCAGCAAAAAAACTACAACAACCAGGGCTTAAAACGAAAAAAGCCCCGACATCACGCCGGGACTATTTCAAAGTTTTTTAAATGTTTCAGCAGTTTTGCACTTTATGTAGTTATGATTTTATTTTTGAAAATCAGTTTTGTTTTACGTGTGCAAAATTAATAAAATTATTGATGTAAATCAAAGAAAATCTACTTTTTTATTCAAAAAACCACGCAAACGTTTGCGAATTATCGATGCCATTTTGCGGTATTTGTGTGAAATGTGTATCAAATACAAGCTGTGCATTTGCGGTATTTCGATAATTCCAATTCCTTCAAAAGGCTTGGATTCATTCTTTCTGAAGGAACAACTAACGCATCCAGAAGGAGCAACTAACGACTTCATGAAGAAACGACTAACGACAATTACAATAAAAAACTATAAATAATTCCTCTATCTTTATTCAAGTAGATATTTTTTTGTTACCTTTGCACATTATATATAATACGCGTGCGCACGAGGACGATGCTTATATCTTGCGCACGAGAGTGAAACCAAATAAAATATATTCTACAGTAGAACATAAATGAAAGAATTTGTAATTTCAGAAGTCAAGGCAGAAACCGCAGTGCTCGTAGGTCTGGTAACCAAGACACAGGACGAAGCCAAGACAAAAGAATACCTCGACGAGTTGGAATTCCTCGCCGATACTGCTGGTGCGGTCACCGTGAAGAGATTCACACAGAAGGTGATTTCACCTAACCAGACCACATACGTGGGAAAAGGTAAGTTGGAGGAAATCAAACAATACATCAAGGAAGAGGAAGAAGAAGATAGAGAAATCGGTATGGTCATCTTTGATGATGAACTTTCTGCCAAGCAGATACGCAACATCGAACAAGAGTTACAAGTGAAGATTCTCGACCGAACCTCACTCATCCTCGACATCTTTGCCATGCGTGCACAGACCGCAGCGGCAAAGACTCAGGTAGAGTTGGCACAATATCGCTACATGCTTCCACGACTGCAACGTCTCTGGACTCACCTTGAGCGTCAGGGAGGCGGTTCTGGTTCTGGCGGCGGTAAGGGTTCTGTTGGTTTGCGTGGTCCGGGTGAAACCCAGCTGGAGATGGACCGCCGTATCATCCTCGGCAGAATGAGCCTGCTGAAAGAACGACTGGCAGAAATCGACAAGCAGAAGACAACCCAGAGAAAAAACCGCGGACGTCTCATCCGTGTAGCACTCGTAGGTTACACCAACGTGGGAAAGAGTACCATCATGAACCTCCTCTCCAAGAGTGAAGTCTTCGCAGAAAACAAACTCTTCGCCACACTCGACACTACCGTGCGCAAGGTTGTGGTAGAAAACCTTCCGTTCCTCCTCGCCGACACCGTTGGATTCATCCGCAAGTTACCTACCGACCTGGTAGATTCATTCAAGAGTACACTGGATGAGACTCGCGAGGCCGACCTGCTATTGCACGTAGTAGATATCTCGCATCCTGATTTCGAAGAGCAGATACAGGTGGTAGAGAAAACGCTGGAGGAATTGGGATGTTCAGACAAGCCATCAATGATTATCTTCAACAAGATAGACAACTATACCTGGGTAGAGAAAGAGGAAGATGACCTGACACCTATGGAGAAGGAAAACATTCCACTGGAAGACCTGAAGAAAACATGGATGGCTAAACTCCACGATGACTGCCTTTTCATCTCGGCAAAGAACAAAGACAACATCGATGAGTTCCGCGAGGTACTCTATAAGAAAGTAAGAGAGCTCCACGTACAGAAGTATCCATACAATGACTTCCTGTACCAGGATTACGAATAAATAATACCTGGAGTTATCCCCAAAAGATAACTCCACAAAAACGTATCAACAATGAATGACTACAGACCTCTAACCTCAGAAGAAATCGAGGTGCTCAAGAGTAATGACTGTTGGGCTGAAGACTGGACCTCCGTGAATGTATCGGAGAACTTCAAGCCCAACTTTATGCATCGCGTGATGCTCTATGGTGAAGTAAACATCGGCGGATTCGACAAGAATGTAGAAGTAAGCCAAGGCTTTGTGAAGCATTCCGGCATCAATAATGCCACCCTGAGAAATGTAACCATCGGAGATGATTGCCTCATTGAAAACGTGGGCAATTTCATCAACAACTACACCATCGGTGATGATTGCTACATTTCCAATATTTCAACCATGGAGACCACAGAGGGAGCTACCTATGGCGAAGGAAACCTGGTAAGTGTACTCAATGAGGTGGGCGAAGGAAATGTCATTCTTTTCAGCGACCTGAACAGTCAGTTGGCTGCATTCATGGTGAAACACTTCTCCGACAAGGAACTGAAGGAGAAGATACGCCTGCTCATCAAGAGCGATATAGACACCAAGATGCCAGAACGCGGACAGATAGGAAACAACGTGAAGATTATCAACACCAAGGAGATAACCAACTGCGTGATCAATGACTTCTGCGAGGTAAACGGTGCGTCCCGACTCAGCGACTGCACCCTGTTGGGCTCCATCCATGGTAATGTGTACATCGGTACTGGCGTAATTGCAGAAAACAGCATCATCGCTGAAGGTTCGAGCGTTATCAACAGTGTGAAGATACAAGACTGCTTCATCGGTGAGACTTGCCAGTTGAGCAATGGCTTCACGGCCTCAGCTTCCGTATTCTTCGCCAACAGCTATATGAGTAATGGTGAGGCATGTGCCGCCTTCTGTGGTCCATTCACAGCCTCTCACCACAAGAGCAGTCTCCTCATCGGAGGTATGTTCTCCTTCTATAATGCAGGTTCGGCCACCAATTTCTCCAACCATGCCTACAAGATGGGACCTATGCACTGGGGAATCCTGGAACGCGGTTCGAAGACAGCCAGCGGCGCTTACCTGCTGATGCCTGCCACATTAGGAACCTACTCAGTATGTTTCGGCAAACTGATGCACCATCCCGATACTCGCAATCTGCCATTCGCCTATCTGATAGCCGATGGCGACAAGATGTTCCTCATACCAGGCAGAAACATCACAACCGTAGGTCTGTATCGAGACATCAAGAAATGGCCAAAGCGAGATCTCCGTGCTCCAGAAAACCGCAAGAGTATCGTCAATCTCGACTGGCTTTCCCCATTCTCTGTGGGAGAAGTTCTCAAAGGCAAGAAAATCCTCGAAAATCTGCGCGAGGTAACGGGCGATAATGTTTCGCAATACCTCTATCATGAGTACATCATACCAGCCACATCGCTTCACAAGGGCATCAAGTATTACGACATTGCTCTTCGCATCTACATGGGTGCCGTACTGAAGAGAGTTCTCAAGCGCGACCCGAGCATCACCCCACCAAGCACACAGATTGGTTTGGGCGACTGGGACGACCTGTCGGGCCTCCTCCTTCCAGTATCAGAGGAAGAGAGAATCATCAACGACCTGAAAGATGGAAACATCGAGACTATCCAGGAACTCATCGAGCGATTCGAAAATATCGATGCCAACTACCGCGAGTACCAGTGGACATGGACTTACAAGATGATCTGCGATTACTACGGCATTAACGAGATTACGCTCGAAGATGCCAACCGCATTCACGAGGACTACATCAAAGCCCGCCGTTCATGGATTGCCGAAATCAAGAAGGATGCAGAGAAAGAATTTGCCATGGGAGATGTGGAAGAAGAAGTCTTCCGCAATTTCGTGGATAGTCTTGACCAGGAAATAGATTACGAGAATTAAAGAGACTGATGATGAATTACTCAACGTGTCTGTCAGATAGTTTCAGCTATTAAATTTGAATGTTTCAACAGTAAAAAAGAATATTTCAACAGTTTTAAATTATAACAAAAAAACATTATGGCAAAAGCTCCAGATTTTAAGTACGCTCCAATGTTTCAGCTTGGAGAGGACAAGACAGAGTACCGCCTTATCTCTAAAGAAGGCGTAAGCACAGCAGAGTTTGAGGGTAAGACAATCCTCAAGGTTTCTAAAGAAGCTTTGACTTTGCTGGCACAGCAGGGTTTCCACGACGTAGAGTTCATGCTCCGTCGTGAGCACAATGCTCAGGTAGCTAAGATTTTGACCGACCCAGAGGCTTCTGAGAACGACAAATACGTAGCTCTCCAGTTCCTCCGCAACGCAGAGACTGCCGTAAAGGGCATTCTCCCATTCTGTCAGGATACAGGTACTGCCATCATTCATGGCGAGAAAGGTCAGCGCGTATGGACTGACTTTGAGGATGAAGAGGCTTTGAGCCTTGGTGTCTATAACACATACACACAAGACAACCTCCGCTATTCACAGAATGCTCCTCTCAATATGTATGATGAGGTGAACACCCGTTGCAACCTCCCTGCCCAGATTGACATCGAGGCAACAGAAGGTGATGAGTACCGTTTCGTGATGGTAGCTAAGGGTGGTGGCTCTGCCAACAAGACTTACTTCTACCCTATGACCAAGGCTACTATCCAGAATGAGGGTACATTGCTTCCATTCCTCGTTGAGAAGATGAAGAGTCTGGGTACTGCTGCATGTCCTCCTTACCACATCGCATTCGTAATCGGTGGTACTTCTGCTGAGAAGAACCTCCTTACCGTGAAGTTGGCTTCTATCAAATACTACGATGAGTTGCCTACTACAGGCGATGAGACAGGTCGTGCTTTCCGTGATATTGACTTGGAAAACAAACTCCTCGAAGAGGCACACAAGATTGGCTTGGGTGCACAGTTTGGTGGCAAGTACCTGGCTCACGACATCCGCGTAGTTCGCCTCCCACGTCATGGTGCCAGCTGTCCTATCGGTATGGGCGTAAGCTGCTCTGCCGACCGCAACATCAAGGCTAAAATCAACAAGGACGGTATCTGGTTGGAGAAGATGGATGAGAACCCAACAGAGTTGATTCCAGAAGAGCTTCGCAAGCCAGGCGAGGGTGCAAAGGGTATTGAAATCGACCTCGACAAGGGTATTGATTCAGTTCGTGCTGAGTTGAGCAAATATCCTGTAAGTACACGTGTCAACTTGAAGGGTACTATCATCGTGGCTCGCGACATTGCTCATGCTAAGCTCAAGGCTCGTCTGGACGCTGGCGAGGAAATGCCAGAGTACTTCAAGAACCACCCTATTCTCTATGCAGGTCCTGCCAAGACTCCAGAGGGTTATCCATGTGGCTCAATGGGTCCTACCACAGCCAACCGTATGGATCCATACGTAGATGAGTTCCAGGATCATGGTGCAAGTTTGGTAATGATTGCCAAGGGTAACCGTGGTGACATCGTAACAGAGGCTTGCAAGAAGCACGGAGGTTTCTACCTTGGTACTATCGGCGGTGTAGCTGCAGTTCTCTCCCAGAGTTCTATCAAGAGCATCGAGTGCGTAGAGTACCCTGAGCTCGGCATGGAGGCTATCTGGAAGATTACCGTAGAAGACTTCCCTGCATTCATCCTCGTAGATGACAAGGGCAATGACTTCTTCAAGCAGTTGAAGCCTTGGACTCCTTGCAAGGAATGCCAGAAGTAAAAATATATAAATCCAATAAATCCCTCTTGACTTTCTCATGATTTAGAGAAATCCAAGAGGGATTTTTATTTTCTGCGATTCAAGACTTTTTCATTTTTAGAGAAACTGTACAGACAATCAGAAAAGTCATATCTGAAAGAAGCGTGAATAAATACGGTAATAAATTTCTATCCATCCATTCTCCACCAGATGATGCAGTTTCTTTGCCAACTTAGGATATGCATCTATCAAAGCAACAAGATCAGGATTATACTTTGTTCCCGCTCCTGCCCTCAACTCCGGCATGACGACCTCGAATGTCTTACTAATACGATAATTCCGCCCCACGCACTCTGTAGCAGCCTGCAAGCAATCACTGAGCGTCACTATATCTATCAGGAAACGAATCGGCGATTTCGTATTATCAAAATCAGCAGGATATCCGCCCTTACCATTATACCATTTATGATGCCCCACTGTCGTATCATGGAAAATCTCCAAACCAGGAACTGCTCTCAAGAAGATTTCTCCCAGACGTGGATGCAATCTGATTATGTCAAATTCATCATCAGTCAGAGGCAAATATTCATTGTTTACGACCGACACAATAGCATTTTTTCCTATATCATGCACTTTACCTGCACTGAATATAAACGAGCGCAGAGTACGTTTATGTTTCAGTATCTCCTCTGTGTTCTTGTATCCGAAAACACCTTTGAGCAGTTCTGGCTTATATTTCAAGACACCATCCAGCAATACCCTGGCTATTTTGGCAACGTGAATAGAATGGGCATAGGTGGTTACCTGAGTAGAGACATTCAGACCACTCATAAACCGGACCATTTGCTTATAACTAAGATATTTCACCAACCGTCTGTGTGTAGATAAACGGAAAAGTTCACGTACGAAATCTGTATTTCCCTGAAAATCTTTCCGTTTTCCAAAAGCCGTCACCATATTTTGAGATATTTTCCATATCGTCTTTTTCTTCTGCGAAACAGGAACATCGGCTTCATCATTAATAATCAGGAAAATATATAGAGGCATCAGGTAATCACGGATTATTCTGTCATTCATTGGGAAATCTCTATATTTGAGCCACTTCTCATGATAATGATTCTTGCATCTTAACCACGCTTCCCGAGAAGATATCTGCCTTGCCTTCATCTGCAAAAATACAGTACGGATAAATGACAAATTACTCAACTCTGCTTTTTGTAAATTTCTGGAAATCACCGCCTGTGTCAAAGAATCACGAACATGTCTGTCTAAAACAGTAGGTGTATAATAGTAAATATTGCACAGAAAAGCCTCATCTTTTACTTGCTGCAATTCCAACAAGTCTCTCTTCTGTTCCGGAACGACGATCTCATCCAAGTCTTCCCTTTTCAGGAAATCATCCAGTCTCCTATAATGTTCCTCGAAATCCTGGATTGTTTCCAACCCAAAGGCAAGCCAGATGGTATTAGACATATACTCCAAGGCACCAGCCAAAGCGAAGTCATAATGGGGATAGCGCTTGGCATCTTCAGACAGAATCGCTTTGCCTGCCTGATAAGCCTTTCTCAGATATTTGACATCTCCTCCCAAGTTCCACATCTGCTTATAACTGTAGAGCCGCCAGAGATTGAATACGTTCGTAAATTTTACGCTATCAGGCAGATAACCACCACCTTTTTCAAGAATGCGACTCATCCTGACCAACAGAAAAGGATCGTATAGGTTTTTGCGAACATACCTTTGCTCTATGGAATGACAAAAATCAAGATAGATTTCTTCTGGAATGGAATCCCCATGCTTGGTAAGAAATTCCTTGATTCCTCGCATGATTTCCTGATTGGCGGCAAAGATCTGATGATTCTTGATGGCACGACGACGGAAATAATTAACCCATTTATCGTGCTCTTTGATCAGAAAGATACTGTCATTATAATGGTTATATGTCAGGCGGTTTTGGGCAAGAATATCAAAACAAAGTTTAAAGTCTATTGTGTCGAGGTCATCATCCAGTTCTTCAGCAGAATTATCAGCCGATTCTTCAAGAGGAACAGTGGATGGACTTCCAGCCAAGGCATTGGCCTCCTGCATTTCATCTGGAATACTTTGCTTATGAGAAATCAGTTTGCCTGGAGTGATTCCTTGCACACTGGTATAGAATGAAGAAACAAACAGGATAAAGAAAAGGAAAAGCAGTTGGAATGAAAGATGACCAGATACTCTCTTGCCACCATCGTTCAATATATTATAAAAAAATGCTCTCAAAACTTATACAATATGATTTTAATGTGGCAAAGATACAATCTTTTTTCAATTAAAACAAATATTGCAAAGAATATTTCAAAAAAAGCCACAATTCATAATAAAATGAATTGCAGCTTTTTACATTAACTAAATATCAACTATAATCGATGAAACAAAACTAATCGCCTATTACTTGGTGTATTCCTCTGGAATAATTGGCATCGCTCCATTCTGAGTACAAACGTAAGCACTTACCTTGACGGCAAGTTCATGAGCCTCAGTAATACTCTTGCCTTTCAGAATGCTGGCACAGAAAGTACCTGTAAAACTATCACCGGCACCTACAGTATCTGCCACCTCTACCTTTGGAGTCTCTTGGAAGGACTTCACACCTGGAGCGAAAACATAGCTACCGTTTACACCACAAGTCAACACGAGCATATCGAGATTGTACTTACCGAGAATCAACCAGCACTTATTCTCAATATCCAAACCTGGATAACCGAAAAGACGACCGATAGTAATCAACTCCTCGTCGTTAATCTTCAATACATTGCAGCGTTTCAAGCTCTCGGTAATCACTTCTGGAGTATAGAAATTCTGACGAAGATTGATGTCGAAAATCTTCAGACAATCGTTTGGAGTATAATCAAGGAACTTATAGATTGTTTTGCGGCTTACCTCGCTGCGCTGAGCTAAAGAACCCCAGCAAACAGCACCTGCATTGGCAGCAATCTCCTTGATGTCATCAGTAAATGGGATATTATCCCAAGCCACACCCTGCTTGATATCGTAAGTAGGAACACCTTCCTTATCGAGCTGTACCTGAACTGTACCTGTAGGATAATCAACCTCAGGTATCACATATTTCAACTTTTTCTCATCAAGAAGGCGAAGAGCTGTTTCGCCCAAGACATCCTTACCCACAGCACTCACAGCCACAGAATGTAAGCCATGCTGACCTGCGTGGTAAGCGAAATTGGCAGGAGCACCACCAAGTTGAGAACCAGAAGGGAGAACATCAAAAAGAATCTCACCCAAACCTACACAATATTTTTTATCTAAATTCTTTGTCTCCATAATTACACCTTATTATATATATACTAAATTCTATATACGCTAAAAACGATAGTGAATAATAATTATTGTATTTATCTGATTTGTATTTACAATGAATCAGTATTGTATCTCTAACTAAGAAAAGAAGTTTTTCTCCTTAGAAGAAAGTTGTGTTCAACGTCGTTGAATACACGTTCAACGTCTTTGAATGTCGGTTCAACGTCTTTGAACGCACGTTCAACGACGCTGAACGAAACTTTCTATAGGGATGGAAGAACTTTTATGCCAGCCTACGGATATAAGTGAAGAGATAAACTACACCTACCGCCATTACAGCCACAGCACCAACCTGACCGAAGGTATCGCTGGCAAAGCCCATGAACAATGGGAAGATGGTACCGCCAAAGAGTCCCATGATCATCAATCCACTCACCTCATTCTTCTTCTCCGGCAAAGCAAGCAGTGCCTGAGAGAAAACCATAGAGAACACATTAGAGTTACCATATCCTACCAAGGCAATGGCAATATAAAGCATTGCCTTATTATCACCAATAAACATAAATACCATACTCAAAGCCATCATTACAACACTGATGATAAAGAAAGTACGGGTCTTCATCATACGAAGGAAAGCTGTACCTGTGAAACAGCCAATGGTACGGAAGATGAAATAAAGTGAAGTAGCGAAAGCTGCATCGTTCAGGCTCCATCCCAGTCGCTCCATCAGAATTTTTGGAGCAGTTGTATTGGTACCCACGTCGATACCCACATGGCACATAATACCGATGAAAGATAACAACACGATAGGTTTGCCAAGCAACTTGAAACACTCACCAAAGCCAGAAGCCTTGCCTTCATTCTTTTCTTCCTCAATAGGAGTACCTGCCAAGAAGAAAGTAGCTGCGATTCCTATAATCATATAGATAGGGAAGAGAATTCGCCAACCTAAGCCGAAGGTTGGAATGCTTGCAACTGCGCCCCACATGGCAATATAAGGAGCCAGGAAGGAAGCGATAGCCTTGACAAACTGACCAAAGGTCAAAGTGGAAGCCAGATTCTGACCAGATGTCACCACTGATACCAGAGGATTCAAGGATGTCTGCATCAAGGCATTTCCTATACCCAACAAAGAGAATGAAACGAGCATCACTCCGAAACTCTCACCGAAGATAGGCAAGAGAAGAGAAATGACGGTAACGAGCAAAGACAGGAGTACAGTCTTCTTTCTACCTATCTTATTCATCAGGATTCCAGTAGGAACCGAAAATATGAGAAACCAGAAGAATACTAAAGATGGGAACAGATTGGCTGTCGAATCATTGAGATTCAGGTCTTCTTTTACATAGTTGGAGGCTATGCCTACCAGATCTACGAATCCCATGGCGAAGAAACATAGCATCACCGGGATGATTGTCAGTTTTGATGATTTATTCATAATTGTTAGAGTTATTGTTTCTTGTTTTCTGCTGCAAAGGTAGCGACAAACGATATCTTCTATGATAAAATATCATTCATCGACTACCATTTTTGTTGTATTGCTACATCAGTAACACTCTTAGAAACAATAGTGATTACAAACCAAGTTTATGAAGCTTCATATTCTTGAACTCTGCCTTACCACCCTGAGTATAGAGCTTCACATTCTCGTATGGAGCTACAGGGAAAACGAGGTTGGTCATGGCGATGCGACCGCCATCAACGAAGAGCTCAACAGATGACTTATCTACGAAGATATCTACATGATAGGTCTTCTTGCCATCCTCGCAAAGACTCAATGGAGCCCAGGTAGCGAGAGCGAAATCATTCTTGTAGTTGACGGAATTGGCTATGCGGGCAGGCTCCTTGCCTTCTGCAGCACGCTGCTTATCCCAAGCCAACTCGATATCATGAGGAACCGCCTGCTTGCCGAAATCGGTCAAACCACTCTCGGTTCTATCCATCACAACCTTGCCCTGCTTCATATCGAAATAAATCATAGTGCGCTCACGCTTGTTGTTTGAAATCTCAATACCAGCAATGCCGTTGGCATCTGGAGTAACATCTGCCTCAATCTCGAAGGCACCTTCCATATTGGCAGCAACACCCTTCAAATCCTTGGCATCTGCAACAGAAGCATCAGCCAAATCCTTGGTATTCTTTCTCAAAGCATATACCTCTGAAGCTACATCCTCTGAAATATAGTACTTGCCATTCTTCTCGTAGAGCTTCAACTCTCTTGGCAAACCGTTGGCACCACGATTCTGCTTGAACGGAGTGAGGTTGGCATACTGCCAGTTGCTCATCCAGGTGATTCCCAATACTCGGTCGCCAGTGTTAGAGAAGGTAACGGTGGCGTAATGATCCTTACCCCAATCGAGCCACTTCACATCGTGGGCATCAGGACAAGTGAAGTTCTTGCCGTCGAAATCGCCTACGAAATACTCGGTAGCACTGCCACCAAACCAGCAGCCTGGGTTGATATTCATTGTCATCACCCACTTCATCTTCTTCTTATCACCATTTACAG
>ENA-ORUI01000233-ORUI01000233.1-human-gut-metagenome-genome-assembly--contig:-NODE-233-length-74138-cov-11.344937_pt1 | contig 74138 bp, 72 predicted proteins | sample MGYA00242078_ERZ509205 | MGnify/ENA primary metagenome ERZ509205 (study PRJEB26280, sample SAMEA2338828) | human gut metagenome | biome: human gut; feature: human-associated habitat; material: faeces... | reverse complement strand
CCATCATCAGCACCATCATCAGCACCATCATCAGCACCATCATCAGCACCATCATCAGCGCTATCATCAGCGCCATCTCCAGTACCATCTTCTGTACCACTGTCGGTACCATCAGTATACTCTTCCTCTGTAATTGCTTCCCATTTTTCTTCCCATGCTTCTGATGTATACCCATTTACTTTTTCAGCACCAGTTTCATCTAACTTTTCTATATATCTTTCATATTTAGCTAAAGCTTCAGCTTCTTCTTCTGTGTATCCTTCGTCTAAGTATTTTTGAATTAATGCTGCATTCCATTCGATTTGACTTTCATATTCATCCGGGCGATAGATTAAAGCTTCTGTTTGTGTAGCCAATCTTGCTGTTTCTGCATTTGTTTCATCAAATAATTTTTTCTCTTCTTCTGTCATATTTTCGTTAAAGTCTTTGCTATTGTAATGGAACTTCCATTCTACCTCTTCATCTTCTTTTATAGATTCTGGTTTATAACTAGAACTTAATCCTCCGATAAATGCAGCCCAAGCTTCTGCATTAATATCTTCATTTTCCGCCCCTTGAAAGCAATCAATTGCGGTACTAACTGTTTGATATAGAGTGTCCATATCACTGTAAATTGGTCCATTATATATAGAATTACGAAAACTTTCTAATTCGCTTGGAAGCTCATCGAAGCATCCGTCATGAGCTGGGCTCTGCATAAAAAGCTCATCTTTTATATCATCTATTTCTGCTGCCGTATCAAGCATATCTGTAAGTATACTATCTATTTTCCCTTTACTAGTATCCAATTTTTCATAGTCTACTGATGTGTTTACTGTACTAGCCACAATTATTCACCTCCTATGAAATCATAGCATTCATCTGCATATATTTTTGTTAAAAGTGCTTCCATTTCTTTAATTCTTTTATCGCAATCATCTATTTGCTCTCGATAGGTACCTTCCCAAAATATTATATCCCATCCTGGTCTTTCATCCAAACCTTCTTTATTAGCTTGGAGTTTTGCACGTAAATCTGCTTTTTCAGCTTCTTGTTCGGCAATTACTTCTTTTACTTTTTCCTCTAATGTTTTTAATTCCGCTTGTCTATGTCTCTTTGCTATATTGACTATCTTTGTATTAACATCTTCTAACATAGCTTTTCTTTGTTTTAAAGTATTTGTAATTTTACTTGCATTTGTATTAAGAATTGGATTTCCCCCAATGTTTAATGCATAAGGATCTAACCCTCCTCCTTGCATTTCTGTCTCTAGGGCTGCAATCCAATTTTCTACTTGTGCGTCTGCAATATTATTCAATTTTGCAGCTACCCCTCTTATATAATCAACATCTATAAAACTATCCATAATATAGTCTACGACATCTTTAGTGATTCCTGCTACACACGCCATATTACTCCTCCTTATCTAATGCAATGCATTGTAAGTAAAAAGCTTTCCTTTTACTTACAATACACTGCATCTGCAGTGTATTATTAATTGTTTTCTGATCTGCCCCAGTTTTGGATAGCAGCCATAGTATTATCGATTTCTTTATTAAACATTCTTCTATATTCTGGGAATTTTGTATCTGCAAATTCGTCCCATTTATTTTTGAATGTTGCTGAAGATGTACCATACCATACTTGTTGGTTGTTAACATTTTCGTTTACTAGATTTGTAAAATCACTAAATAAAGATGTTAATTCATCTAAATTTGTACTGATTTCTCCTTTGATTCTAGTTAATTCACTATAATTAAGAGCCATTCCTCATTCCTCCTTATCCATTAATTGCATTCATTGTTTGTTGTTCTGCATCTGTATATCTATCAACTTGAGCTAATACTTGTTGTTCAAATTGAGTCATTGTATCATAACCTTCTTGCATACTAGCTTTGAACGTATTAAATTGTGTTAATAATTGTTGATATACTGCTTCTGCAGCTGGATCTTCTACCCAGTGATTATGCATTTCATTGATTTTGCTTTCTAATTGAGCAACAAGATCATTATATCTTTCTTTGTCTCTTCTAATTTCATCTGATAGAGATTCCATTCTTTCTTTACTATAGTTAGTCATATCTCCAAATCCCATATCTTTCACCTCCTAAAATGTTAAGAATATTTCTACCCTTTATATTCTTATAAGTTTATTATAAGGATTTTATTTCCTTTTAGTCAAGTTAGTTTACAAACTTTAACATTTTTTACTGGTTTTTGACATATTATTTTTATGGGTATATATAAACACCATTTGTTATTTTTGGAATACTTTATATTAGATAAAGATTAAGAGGTGGTTACATGAGAGGTAATAACTGTATTCTAAATTTACTAAAAGTAATTAATTTGCTTCAAAAGAATTCTTCTAGTAATTGTCCTATAGATATTAGTTGTTCTAAACCGTATTTAGGTCCTAGTCCTACTATGCTTTGTTTTAATACCCGTCCTATTTCCTTATATAAGAGGGATGGTACGGTATTTGAAGTTTCTAATCATACTGTTTTTCGAGTTGAAAACATTAATGATGATTGTGTAACATTGCAGGCATTAGATGGGGCTAGTCCTAATTTTTCAGCAACGAATGAATTCGTTACAGTTTCTGCTAATTGTTTTTGTGCTATTCGCTGTTTCCCAGATACTTCTATCACCTGTTTATAGAAAGGAGGAGATGATATGAGTTGTGGAGATACTAATCAAAAAGATTGTGGTTGCCTTGCGGATATTTTGAAGAAAATCTTGTTGCTTCAAAGACAAGATTATGACAATGAAAATTATAGTGGTTGTGATAAGCCTTATTTAGGCCCAATTTGCAATACTATTTGTTATAATACTCGTCCAATCATGTTATATAATTGTTGCACTGGTACTCCGTGGAGTTTTTCTTATACTGCAAACAATCAAACTTCTACTTCTAATGTGTTCCGTATCGAAGCTATTGATGATTGTTGCTGTACATGTCGTATTTTGTATTTAGATACTACTACTAATAGATATGTTGGTACTTCTGAATTTTTCACTATCAATTTAGATTGTGTTGGAGCTCTTCGTTGTCTTCCAGATACATTTATTGATTTGTGCTAACGAAAAAAGTCCATCTTTGGACTTTTTATTTTGCTTAAAAACCTCTTGAGCTGCCTCCTCCACCGGAAGAACCTCCGCCACCAGAGAATCCACCAAATCCTCCACCGGAAGAGCCACCTCCACCGAAGAAGATAAAGGAACTTCCATTAGAACCTCTAGATGATAGTATACCGATTCCTTCTAAAAATATTCCAAGTATTAATATAGGAATACTATTTAGATAACAAATAATAATTGGTATTACATTAAAAATTAATGCGAAGATTATTACTATTGGAGATGTAATTCTACTACTTCTATCTTTTTTAAATACTGTCGTTCTCCATAAAACTCCGGACATTAGAAAAAAGAAAATCATAGATGAAAAATCGAAGTTTGAGTTTGTATTAGAAGTATTTACTCTAGTAACCGCAATATCTCCTACTTCTAGATTATAACTTTCTGCTACTTTTTTATAGAATGCATTATATCCGTTTTTTATTCCTTTATCCCAATTATTTTCTTTTAGATAAGGAATAATATATTGATCTTGATACCTTCCTGTAAGGCCATCTGGTAATACTCCTTCTAAACCATAGCCGACTTCTACTCTAAACTGTCTTTCTTCTAATGCTAACAACAATAATAATCCATTATTTTTTTCTTTATCACCAATACCAAATTCTCTAAACAAATCCGTTGCATACTCTTCTAAACTTTCTCCTTCCAAATTAGGTACTGTTACCACTACAATTTGGGCGGTTGTCTCTTTTTCTAAAGCAACAGATCTATCTAATATATACTCTTCTGTTTCTTTTGTTAAAATATCAGCATAATCGTTAATGTAAAACTCATCAGTTGGTTTTACTAATGCATTTGTTGATGCCGGCATTAACAAACAGATAAAAATACCTATCATACATAGTTTAATTATATTTTTCATTTTACTATCTAAAAAGAACGTGAATTCTTTTAATTACTAAAATCCACGTTTGGTACTTCTGTTTTTGCTTCTTCTGCTTCAAAATATTCTTTTTCTTCAAAGCCACTCATAGAAGCAATAATATTGGTAGGTATTTTTTTTATCTTTGCATTATAATCTTTTACTACATTATTATAATCTCTTCTTGCTGTTGAGATTCTGTTTTCGGTACCAGCTAATTCATCTTGTAAATTAATAAAATTGGTACTGGCTTTTAAATCTGGATAATTTTCTACAATTACCATCAAATTATTTAAAGCATTTGAAAGCTCATTATTAGCATTTGCTTTTTCTTCTATTCCTTTTGCATTTACTAAATTTTCACGTGCTGTTGTTACTTTTTCAATTGCTTCATCTTCATGTTCTACATATCCTTTTACAGTGTTTACTAAATTTGGTATTAAGTCCGCTCTTCTTTCTAGTTGTACATCAATATCTGCATACTTATTATCTACATTTTCTTCTAAAGTTACTAAACTGTTATAACTTCCTATAAAGAACATTACAATTGCTAGTATTACAACCAAAATAATTCCAATTACTATATAACTCTTTTTCATATTTTCCCTCCATCTTATATGTCTATTCTAGCTGGAAATTTCATAAAAGTAAATAGTAATTACTGTCATTTTTTATTTACGTTTAATTTGTATAATACTTTTAATTGGTATGATTTGATTATCTATTGTTAGCACGTTTTCTTTTGTTTTTGCTACTAAACTTGTATGATAAGTTTCTGTACTAGTTTTTATTTCTACAGGTATATTATAAGAATATCCTAATGTATGAAAGATACTTTCCAATTCTTCTTCTATTGATGATGAATTTACAGTTCGTTCTTCATTTTCCATATAATATACCTTTTTATTGTTATCTTTTGGTTTACTATTTAAATTTTTGTAAAGCTCTGGTAATTTTTTCATAAAATATCTCTCCTTCATGATATTTTATGTTTTTTAGATATAAATTTTGCACATTTTTGGTATAATATATAGCGAGGAGATTATTATGACTGTAAAAAAACTAAACAAGAAGATTTTAATTCCTATATGCATTATGGCCTTTATTAGTATTATTACTATTTATAGTGCCCTTACTTATACATCGAGTGAACTTGGGAATTTGGCATTAAAACAGGCTTTATGGTATTTTATTGGAGCTTTATTAGTAGTTTTTTTGATTCATATGAAAAATGAGTATTTATATCGGCATACTACTTTTCTTTATATTTTTGGAAATATTTTATTACTGGGGCTTCTACTTTTTGCAGAGCCAGTCAATAATAGTAAATGTTGGTTTACAATTCCTGGTATTGGTAGTATTCAGCCTAGTGAATTTATGAAAATATTTATTATGTTGATGTTAGCTACTATGATTCACAATTTTAGAAGTGATTATAAAAACCCTACTCTAAAACAAGAATTTATTTTTATTTTAAAAACATTGGGAATTGTTTTAATTCCTTCTATCTTAACTTTTCTACAACCTGATACTGGGGCAGTTATCATTTATTTTATTATCTATTTTTGTATGATGTTTGCTTCTGGTATTCGAATTCGATGGTTCTTAATTGCTGGTGGTGTTATTTTACTTTTATTGAGCATCATTTTTGGTATCTTCTTTTTACAACAAGATTTGTTTATTGATTTATTTGGAACTGATTTATTTTATCGTTTTGAACGTATATTTAATTGGCAAAGTGGAACTGGTTTACAATTAGAGAATGCACTAGCCGCTATTGGATCTGCTGGCTTTTTTGGTCACGGTTTTAATCAAACACCAATTTACTTTCCAGAATCCTCTACAGACTTTATCTTTGCGGTTTTTGCTTCTAATTTTGGACTTTTAGGTGTTATTATCCTTTTGGGGGTTATTATTTATTTTGATACACAAATTGTCTTACTTGCGAAAAGAAAATTAATTGATACTGATAAATATATTTTAGCGGGGATTCTTGGAATGCTATTATTTCAACAAGTACAAAATATTGGTATGACTGTAGGGCTTTTACCAATTACGGGAATTACTTTACCATTTATTTCTTATGGTGGTTCTAGTCTACTTTCTTATATGATTATTGTTGGGATTATTTTAAATATTTCTATGGAAAGAGCTAAACATTATAAATATCGTTAAAAAACCATGTAATTATTATATATCACATGGTTTTATTTTTGCTTGCAGGATGTTGACTGTGTGCATCTTCCTTTAGCATACTATCTATCTCTATTATTTGTTGAAATCTTTCTTCTATGTTTGGAAGCTCTTCTAGTCTATTTAGATACTCAGGATTTTGGGCCATAATATCTGCTTTTCTTAAATCTAATAATAGCGGAATATTTTCTTCTCCTAAGGTATTTACCAAATTTAAGATTTTCTTTGGTTTCATATTATTAAATGGTTTTTCATGACATTCTATTAGGCAAGATACTACTTCTTCCGTTTTGGCATCAAAATCCAATCTTTCTGCTACACGTGAAAATATCTCTTTACTTACCAGTGGATGCCCATAGAAATGACCTATTCCTTTTTCGTCCTTATGATATGTGTATGGTTTTCCAGCATCGTGAAATAGTGCCGCTAGTCTTACCCATAAATTATTAGATGTGTTTTCTACAACTCTGATTGTATGTTCAAAAACATCATAAATATGGTAGGGATTATGTTGTTCAAAACCATCTGCTGCTTTTAACTCTGGTATTATCTCAAATAGTCTTTGTTTTTTTTCTTCTAGATTTTTTCCGACATCTTTACTCATTAACATATCTGTTAGCTCGTCTTTTTCTGTCATACTTTTGCCCCCTTTTTTTGTTTAAACAGATTTTGGCTTTACATTTTTGGAATTTTCAAATTGATTGTTGGCATATTCTAGTCCGGCTATATATAATTTTTGAATTGCTTCATTATTAGGTATAGAATTTAATTCTTCTTTTTGTGGGATTTTAGCAATGCGTTCTTTTTCTTGTGTTAGGAATCGTTTATCCTGTTCTCCTACTAGCACTTCTTCTATCCCTTGACTGCGCATTGTAGTTAGTTCTTTTACTAATGGACTTAAATATTTATTTTCTTTTGACTCAAATAAAGTATTTAAATCGCAACGTGGAAACTTTTTGTTTTCTTGGATATAATTTATCATTCCTATTAATCTAAGATTATATAGGTATGTTTTCACCTTTGTCTTATCAGAATCTAATATATCATTTACTCGATTTTGATACAATTTTTGGTATTGTTGAATTAACTTGTCCGGATTTATGATTTCTTCCGCATATTTTTTTAAGCTTTCTAGATATTCACTGTCTCTAAATTGGCTTGGAGAATATAGCATTTCATAGGCAGTTATATTTTGGGAATTAATGAAAGAAAGAAATCTTGATAAATCATATCCAACAACATCTAACCCTTCTGTGATTGGGTAACTGATTGTACTTTTTGGCTGTTGAGAGGATTCATATTCTTTATATGGTCGTGCATAAACAAAGCGCAAGTCAAAATCGCTATTTGGATTGGCATATCCCCAAGCATGGCTTCCAATTCCACAAGCTAGTAGCATTTTTACATTTTCTTGTTCTTCTACTTTTGTAAAATAGTCATTTTTATTTTTCCACGAGAAACTAGTAGTCATAGGAATATGTCTAGCGGCTAAGCCTTGTTCTAAATTCTGATATTCTTTTTGATTTAAATCTTTCACTCTAAAATATAGTGGATTATTGTCTTTATCCAATCCATATTCTATTCTTTCTTTTTGATAATATTTTTCTACTGGTCTTTGATCATTTATTACAATTGTAATATCATTTTCATTATAATAAAATTGAAAATCATTTCTAGTATAATTACTTTCTTCAGTGTCATCATATTCTATAAGACCTGCTACGGCTCTTTTTGCAAGAGGATCCCTATCAATCGGACTTTTTCCTTCTCTTGCTTCTTTTGTATATATTAAATCAAATCCTTCTATAATTCCGTAATCATTAATAGTAACTTCTAAAATATTTTTTCTATCATCACCATAAAAAATAGTTCGTTGTCTGTCTGAGTGTTTTGTTTCTTTAGCAGTTACTATAAAATCAGGATTATCAAATTCAATCATTGTCTCTTGATTCATAATTTGACTTCTACTCCTTTCCACGTCTTCTTAACTCTTTAATGATATCTTCCATATTTAATGTTTCTGGATGATAAGAAGCCTGAATTAAATTCTGAATTACTTGTTGTGTTTCTGGTGACTGAATACAGTCTATTATAGCACGTTCTGCTAAATCATGAAACTCCGTATCATATATTCTTGTACTTCCCTCATCAATTCTTTTTATTGCTAAATCCTGTGCTTTCTTTAAGAATTGTGACATCATTTCACTTTTTCCGCTCTGTGATAAACTGTCAAACTCTAATCCCGTAGTTGGTAATATATCCTCAAAAAATTGATGATAATAAGACCTTCTGTTTTGTGAATTTGCCGTATCTACTAATATATCTAATAATAATTTTTTTCCTTGCTTACTTGCTGATGAAGGCATATCTACAAGTTCTTTTCTAGCAGATTTATGAACTAAGTGAAAAGCCACTTCGTCCCCTAATTCTCCTGTTTGAGGTTTTCTTGTGATTACTTCTATATAATATGGTTTATCTCCTAATCCCGCATCTACCCAGGTAGGAATTCCCATTAAATCTTTAGTTGCAAGTTCTGCACTAGGGAATATTAAATCTTTTCTCGCATATTTTTGCAGACCATTTAAGTACAAGCTTAATCCTGCATATCCTTGAATATTAGTTAAAATATCTGATGGTAAATTGGTTAGACCATATTGTTCTAGTATATCAAATTCACTCTTTAGTCCTGCTGATATCATATTTTTTCTAATTCCTTTAGTATTAGGTTGTAATTGTCTGTCAAAACATTCGTCTAACAACTTAGTTAACTGATTAGCATCGGTTATATTTCTAGAATTTTCTAATTCTTGCCTAATCATTTTTTGTAATTCTGGTATTTTTTCTGGAATCCTAATATTGTCACCTAATAATAATTTTATTCTATCAATATTAGGCACTAGCTTTGAAACGGTAAATGTTCCTTGCACTAATTCAGAAATGTGTTTTAGTGCAGAATCTACTTTAGCGGCAGTTGGTACTATTCTGCTTTTTAGATAATAGCTTATGCCATCGGCATCTATTAGTAGTTGCAATGGTATACGAGTATCTGGGATAAAACTTTCCGATGTGCCTTTAATATCAATCTTAAATTTTTCTTCTAAGTCACTATAACCACTATATATCTTTTTTAAGAAGATATCTAAATCTTTTGGAATCTCTTTGCTAATAACGAATGGTGGTACTGCTAGTTGAGGTATTTTATCCACACTAGTAAGTTCAGATTGCATAGCCTCATTACTAATAGCTAAATTTTTCCTTGCTTGAGATGAATTCATATCGGAATTCATGATGCGGAAAGGATCAAGTATATTTTTTTCTTCGATAGGAGTTACCTCTACTGAATCTTTAGGTATAAACTCCACATTCCAAATACTGGCCTTAGATTCTCTTCCATTCTTTTTTGCTTCTTCTATACTATCACTTAAGAATTTATATTTTCTACTCCATGAAGAAACAATTAAATCACCATTTTCATCTACATCGGTAATTAACATAGCATGGCCACCAATATCTTTTAGAACAGTTCCTGACATTTCTGCCTTGGCTAGAGCGGCATCTGTAATTTCTTTTTGCTTTTTTAAACCTTGAATTACTTCTAAATCAAAACATTCTGCTATTAGAATATTATAAGAATTTTGATTGCTATTTAGCAACATGTAATTTAGAAAGTGACAATATGGCTTTTCAGAATAAAATGGCTGATCTATATTGGTTTTTACATAAATTCCTTTATCATCAAAATATGTCTTTAGCAATCTATCTACTATAAATTGATTGACACCTCTGCTTTTCTTTATTGTTTCTTTAATATCTCCATCAAATTCTTTACTCCAATAATTTAAGAATATATCCCAAGCTAATACATCCGTATTATAGTATTTTGTACCATCATTCATGATATAACTAATATCAAAACCCATTGTATTTTTGAACCAACTAGAACCATCAGCACTTTTTAAAACATGAGTAGTGAAAGCATTGGCAAGTGCCATATAAAAGCATCCTACTTGAGAATATTTGTCAGCTAAATTTACTAGGTCAACATCTTCTATATCTGGAAAATATTTTTTTGCGACATTACTCAAATAAAACATTTTTATTCTTTCTTGAGGAGTGACTGCTTCTCCTTTTGCCGCTTTTTCAAACACTCCGTTTACTATATCTGAAACATCTGATTGATTACCACCATATTTTTCTTTAGAAAACAAATCATTTACATGTGAATATTTACTTTGTTCATTTATCTTTGCTTTAATTTCCGACTTTTCTAGTTTTTTAATACTTTCTAATTTAAAATCGATAATCTGATTATCAACTATGAATTTGTCTATATTAATCACTGGTGGACTTATATAAAAATATAATGACACGTCAACTGGTAAATATGCAATTTTAGTTTCTCCATCTGTTACATATACCATCTCATATATATCTTTTGCAATCTCTTCTGTCTTTGCTACTGTTTTATTATATGATGGCATTTTTTCTATAGAAACAAATTCCACGGATTTTTCTGGCTTTATCTTCCCATTCAAATCAAATTCCATTTCTGTTGAAGAGTTGAATATTATAGTAGTAGGCTTTCCGTCTACAATTAATTTACATTTGTTCATACCTTGAACAAGTCCCTGATCTTTTGTTATTACTAAATTAGATTTAATATTATCTTTGACAATCTCCATTTTTAAGTTATCTTCTAATATGTCTGATGACTCTAAAGCTTCCTCTGGCATTTCTACTTTACTTTCATCTATTAATCCCGAATCCACCTTGGCTTCTTGCCCTTCTTTTAGGTATCTTCTTAAGTCGAATCCTTCTCCTACTACGGACATGGCACTTCCGATGAATGCTTGTGTTGCGACATTTCCCCAGCCTCCATATGAATCGAACAGTTTTCCTGCTCTCTCAATTATGTTCATATCGCTTGTAAACTCTACATATTCTCCTTCTGGTGTTGTATATCCATCTTTATAAACTGTTGCCATTAATGGTTGCGCAAATCCTTCTAGTCCTCCATCTGCTCCATCTAGTATTACTCTTGTTAGGGCATTTAGGGCTTTATTCTCGAATCCTTTCATACTATGACCTAAGAATGTATTTCCGGCATTTCCGAATCCTGCTATCTTTCCTCCGATATAGAACTGGAATCCTTCCCATACTCCATTTAGTCCTCCGAACAGTAGTCCTTCTCCTAGGCTCGCTCCATCTTTCCATGCGCTTTCTGTTCCTCGCCCAAATCCTGCCACTCCTGCTGTTGTCGCTAATTGGGCTGCACTTACTGTCGCACTACTTCCACTTACTGCTGCTCCTCCTACTCCGAAGGTTAATACTGTTAGGGCTACTACTCCTATTGTGTATCCTATTCCACTTCCTACACTTCTTATCGTATCGAAATCTACTAGCCCAAACAAGTTAGCATTCTCTTTTAAGAATCTTCCTACTTCCGTATTTTCATAAAAACCGTCAAACCAGCTCTTTACATGTTCTGTTGCGACAAATCCTTGTGTTCCTTCCCACATTTGTTTTGTTACTGATTCCCATTCTTCTCCTGTTACTAGTCCATACAATGCTTGCCCTAAATCAACTATTCCTGTTCCGACACTCGCTAATGCGGTTAATACGATTGCTCCCGTATCTACCAGCGCTTCTCCAAATGATAGTATTCCTTCTCCTATCGATATTACCCCTGTTACTATTGCTGCTCCTGTATCTACAAAAAAGTTTCCTATTGTACTTGATATATCCTGTAGTACCGGTGCTGCTTCTTCATTCCACCAGGCACTTACATCTTCTGCCCAGCCGCTTACCGCATCTCCTACATCTTCTGCTAGTCCTGTAAAGAAACTTACAACTCCTCCTAGGAACCCTCCTGTATCTTCCATATCTTTTTCATTTACTTGTACGGTTTCACTTTGGATGCTTTTAAATCCACCTTTATCTGTATTTACTGTTTGACTCTTTCCTACACTTGTGTTTTTCATGGTTGCTTCTACCGGCTCGTCTCCTAGTGTCTCTATGTCCATTTCAGAAATACCTAAGCTTTGTCCGTTATTTTTTCCGTTTCCTGATGCGGACATGTTTCCACTCATTCCTGATTGGTTATTGTTTCCGGTTTTAATATCTAGGTTGGTTTCTTTATTACTTCCTAAGCTCTTTGTATCACTTTTGGAAAAGTCCTCTCCTTTTATATTTATCCCTTTATTACTATCAGTATTTAGATTCATTCCCGTTTGTTTTGTATCATTACCTTTGTTTCCTATGCTTGCCTGTTTACTTTCCCCTAAAGTTCCCATACCGGTATTTTCTTTGGAACTTCCTGTCATGTTTCTACTGCCCATGCCATTTGCTTGCATGTTCATATTTGATCCTGTTTGACTACTTTGTCCTGTTGCCTTGGTTGAAGATGTTCCCATTTGATTTGCCGTTGTATTAGCTTTTCCTAATGTTGTGTTATTATTTCCTGTTTTTGTCTCAAAACCTTTTGACTTTGATGCATCTGTTACTTCACTACTTAAATCTACTGTTTCGACACTACTACCATTTTGTCTATGAAAAGTATTGGCACTTGTTGTTTGTTGCGTTTGGGAAATGGTAGTCTGGTTACTCTCTAGACTGGCTTTTCCAGCTCTGTTAGCATCATCTACTGCTTTTCCCATGTCTGGTCCACTGAAATCAAAATTTAAGTTAACACTAAATCCCATGACCATCTACCCTTTCCCTATCTTAATTTCAGTATAGACTATTTTCTTCTCATTTACAAGAAAAAAGCCTATGTTCTAGACATAGACTTTACTTCATTATCATTGTTTCTTTCGGTGGTGTAAAAACTGAGGATACACCATTTTCTAACATACTAAATAATGGGGTATCTAAATCTTTGCTTGTTTTGTTTAATGACCCTTGTATTTCTTTATAACAATCTTTTATATGAACAATTTGTTCTACTGATTCGCATTTTAATTGATCATAGGCAAATTCTATTACTATACTTTTTGAAGGAGCTTCTGTTTTATTACTAGGTATACCATAGTAAGTGTAATCTCCTTCTTCATATAAAACTTTTTCTTTTGTCTGAGTAATAAATTCTTTACTCAGTTCTTTATTTACTAATACGGAGTTATATAATTCTTCTAACTCTTCTTGTGATAATCTTTCTATATGAATATTATTCCTTACGTATAAATACTTATCTATTATGGCACTCCGGTGATAAAAATTATACTCTTGATCTTCTATGACAGGAATTGTAGATGGACAACTTGTAATTATGGATTTTATTTTATCGATATCAATAGTATCTAATAAATCATGAATAAAATCGGTTCTATACTTTTCTTGTAATGACAAAAACTGTTCTTCTGTCCATCCATTTTCCTCTATTCTCTTTTTATCATATGTATCTGGTAAATATTCTATTTTCATATTTTAATCTCCCTAGCGTTATATATCCATAATTTTAGTATAGCTTATTTTTGATTTCTTTACAAGAAAAGCTTGCATAGAGCAAGCTTGCTTTTTATAACATCGTTGGATGTTTTATTATTTTACTGGTTCCGTACCTAAAACTTCTAATTTTGGTAATTGAGATACTACTCCTGTTGGCGAAGTTATATTTAAAGGTTGGGCTACTTGACTGAAAAATGATTCAAATGTTTGCTCTAACGTATCTACAAACTCATCGCCAAAGATATCTCTAAGCATTTTTATGTGATGCTGTTTTCCAGTCATTTTTAATTGTGTGAAATTTGCAATAATCTCATGAAATTCATATAATCTACTATTACCACAACGTAAGTAGTACTCTTTTCCGTGTTGATAGTTTAAGTATATATCGTTATTATAGACATCCTTTTTATTTCCTATAAACACGGCATCTACAATATCAGACAATGCACAGTAATCTCCTTCTTGAGTTCTCCATAATTTATCATTAATTAAAGATTTTTCAGCACTTATTTGTTGTTGTGCAGCAGCACTTGGTGTCACTTTGCCATTAATCATTGAATTAATTCTATCTTCACTATATCCTAAATCTTTTAGTTTTCTTGTTAATAATTCGGTTGTATTTTTAAATATTCCACTATAGTGCTTTTCCAACTCCCGAGTATAAGAATCTAATGTTTTCCCTTGTGCTTCGAGATTATTTAAAAATTCTTGTTCTGCTCTAGCATTTAATTCAGCGCCTTTTCTTTTTAAAATATCTCCAAAATTATTCAATGTCCCATTGTTACTAGAAATAACTCTACTTTTTCCTACAATAGTATCCCAATTTTTTGGTAACTCTCCATTTAAAATCATATCAAATAAACCATGCCCTAACTCATGCATTATTGTACCACTATCTCCCATAGCGATACCGCTTGGTCCCATACATAATTGTTTATTCTGTATATCCCAGTAAGCATTATTATAATTTAGGGCTTGTAATGAGATTTGTGGATTTGATTTTTTTAACTCTGTTACTAATTGCGTAAGCTTTAGTGCATATGGATTACCATTGTTATATGCTTGTGCTAATGTTGTATAAAGTAAATTCATAACATAAAGGTTACTTTGTGTTCCACTATTTAGTGAATTCCAAAAATCATTGAAAATGTGAGCAACATCTACTGGGTTATTCGCTTTAAAGTATTTTGCTTTAATGGAATTTAGCGCTTCTCCTATCTGTTCTATTTCTAAAGACTTTATAATGTCTCTAGCATTTCCTTGGCGAGTAATTAAATTTAAATTTCCTGTTACTGTATAATTTTCTATTACTTCTAAGGCCTTTTCTAATGAAATACCGTTTCTTTCTTGAACTTGTTTTAAAATATGTTCTAGACTTTGTATTGTTTGTCTTTTTTGGAATATTATGTTTAACCCTTTTGCTATATCTTGAGGTCTATACTGCTTTAAGATTTCTCTAGCATTACCATCTCTTGTAATTCTGCTATAGTCTCCTGTATCGACTAATGATCTTATTTGATTAAATGCTTTTGTCTCATCCATTCCTACTTTTGGCAACATTTTTTCAACGGCATAGTTGATATCAGCTTCTAATTGAGCATAAGTTTCTTTATATAATTGGCGATATGCATTTTCTATTTGCTCAAAACTATACTGTTTTATAATACTTCTGGCATTTCCTTGTCTAGTAATTACATTAAAGTTTCTAGTATTTAGTAATTCATTTATTTTGTCTAAACTTTCGAATTTTGTAATTTGACTTCTATCCATGATTTGATTTAAAACATAGTTAACATCTTGTTTTATTATAGTATCAAGTTTCACTGTTATATTATTTTCTATTGTAGTTGACTCGTTTAGTGTTGCGACAGGTTCTATATTATCTTGTCTTAACTGTATGGACTCAGAGCCTGTCTCGGCTTCTACTTTAACTTCTTGTCCTTCTTTTAGGTATCTTCTTAAGTCGAATCCTTCTCCTACCATTGACATGGCACTTCCGATGAATGCTTGTGTTGCGACATTTCCCCAGCCTCCATAGCTATCGAACAGTTTTGTTGCACGTTCAATTATGTTCATGTCGCTTGTAAACTCTACATATTCTCCTTCTGGTGTTGTATATCCATCTTTATAGACTGTTGCCATTAATGGTTGCGCAAATCCTTCTAGTCCTCCATCTGCTCCATCTAGTATTACTCTTGTTAGGGCATTTAGGGCTTTATTCTCGAATCCTTTCATACTATGACCTAAGAATGTATTTCCGGCATTTCCGAATCCTGCTATCTTTCCTCCGATATAGAACTGGAATCCTTCCCATACTCCATTTAGTCCTCCGAACAGTAGTCCTTCTCCTAGGCTCGCTCCATCTTTCCATGCGCTTTCTGTTCCTCGCCCAAATCCTGCCACTCCTGCTGTTGTCGCTAATTGGGCTGCACTTACTGTCGCACTACTTCCACTTACTGCTGCTCCTCCTACTCCGAAGGTTAATACTGTTAGGGCTACTACTCCTATTGTGTATCCTATTCCACTTCCTACACTTCTTATCGTATCGAAATCTACTAGCCCAAACAAGTTAGCATTCTCTTTTAAGAATCTTCCTACTTCCGTATTTTCATAAAAACCGTCAAACCAGCTCTTTACATGTTCTGTTGCGACAAATCCTTGTGTTCCTTCCCACATTTGTTTTGTTACTGATTCCCATTCTTCTCCTGTTACTAGTCCATACAATGCTTGCCCTAAATCAACTATTCCTGTTCCGACACTCGCTAATGCGGTTAATACGATTGCTCCCGTATCTACCAGCGCTTCTCCAAATGATAGTATTCCTTCTCCTATCGATATTACCCCTGTTACTATTGCTGCTCCTGTATCTACAAAAAAGTTTCCTATTGTACTTGATATATCCTGTAGTACCGGTGCTGCTTCTTCATTCCACCAGGCACTTACATCTTCTGCCCAGCCGCTTACCGCATCTCCTACATCTTCTGCTAGTCCTGTAAAGAAACTTACAACTCCTCCTAGGAACCCTCCTGTATCTTCCATATCTTTTTCATTTACTTGTACGGTTTCACTTTGGATGCTTTTAAATCCACCTTTATCTGTATTTACTGTTTGACTCTTTCCTACACTTGTGTTTTTCATGGTTGCTTCTACCGGCTCGTCTCCTAGTGTCTCTATGTCCATTTCAGAAATACCTAAGCTTTGTCCGTTATTTTTTCCGTTTCCTGATGCGGACATGTTTCCACTCATTCCTGATTGGTTATTGTTTCCGGTTTTAATATCTAGGTTGGTTTCTTTATTACTTCCTAAGCTCTTTGTATCACTTTTGGAAAAGTCCTCTCCTTTTATATTTATCCCTTTATTACTATCAGTATTTAGATTCATTCCCGTTTGTTTTGTATCATTACCTTTGTTTCCTATGCTTGCCTGTTTACTTTCCCCTAAAGTTCCCATACCGGTATTTTCTTTGGAACTTCCTGTCATGTTTCTACTGCCCATGCCATTTGCTTGCATGTTCATATTTGATCCTGTTTGACTACTTTGTCCTGTTGCCTTGGTTGAAGATGTTCCCATTTGATTTGCCGTTGTATTAGCTTTTCCTAATGTTGTGTTATTATTTCCTGTTTTTGTCTCAAAACCTTTTGACTTTGATGCATCTGTTACTTCACTACTTAAATCTACTGTTTCGACACTACTACCATTTTGTCTATGAAAAGTATTGGCACTTGTTGTTTGTTGCGTTTGGGAAATGGTAGTCTGGTTACTCTCTAGACTGGCTTTTCCAGCTCTGTTAGCATCATCTACTGCTTTTCCCATGTCTGGTCCACTGAAATCAAAATTTAAGTTAACACTAAATCCCATGACCATCTACCCTTTCCCTATCTTAATTTCAGTATAGACTATTTTCTTCTCATTTACAAGAAAAAAGTCATACTAAGAGTATGACTATTCGTTTGGTTTACTTGCTATTACATTGAATTGTTTTACTAGCCCATTTAATTTTTCTTTAAACTTTTTTTCTTCTTCATCAATTAATCCCAGGTGGTATATTTTATCTATTTGATCGTGATTAAATAATAAATTTTTATCTGATGAAATTGTACCTTCTGGATATAAACATCCTGTGTAATCATAAACTTTTGTTGTATCTTTTTGGTCTATACAACAAAATCCCGTAATCATTGCTCTTTTCTTACCATTTTTTAATAATACCACTGTTCCTACTGGTAAAAACTTTTCTGGTATTTGATTTTCTTGCATTATTTCCACCTCTTTTTATCTTCTCTTACCTTCTACCATTGATTGATAAGCTTCTGTTTCTATAATTGTTTTTTTTCTATCAACAGCTTCTGCTAAAATCTTAATTTTTTCATTATAATCTTGATTAGCGTGCCAATCTAATGGATATAAATCTTGATTATTGTCTTCTGGTGTTCTATTATATTGCGAAATATAAGATACTTCCATCATCCGGCACATTGCTTCTTCTAATTCTTTCGTTGTTTCCAATCCTTGTATCGGAGCTAATTGTTCACTTAAATCTAGTGTATCTTCTAAGTCTTCTGAGCGCTCTTGCTTCATAGTTATCCCCCTAACTATATATCTTATTATTTAAACTTGGTATTACTGTATTATTTAATGAGTTTATTACTTCTTGTAATTCACTATTTATCTCATTCATAGCATCTTCTTCGATTCCTTTATTGTCAATAGAGAAACTATTTTTTATTGTACTATTAGCTGAAGAGGTACTATTACTTAAATTCGCTACTTGATTGCTAATTACTCTTACTCTATAAACAATATCTCGATATCTAGCTTTCTTTTCCTCTTCATCCATTAGTTCTCTCCTCCTTTAAACATGTTCTCCACACTACTGCTTAATCCTCTATATTTTATGATTGCTTGATTTAAAATAGTTATATACTTTTCTCTTTTTGCTTTTAATGGAGCAATTTTAGTTTTTGTAATTTCAATATTATTTAATATTTGTGCAGTGTTTTCAGATTGATAACTCTGTGTTGCAGAAATTAATTTTTCACATATTTTATTTAGTGTTTTTTCTTCTTCTGTTTTATAAAGTTCTATTTCTTTTATATTCTTATCAAGTAATGCTTCATCTACTCTACTATAATTCATCTTTTCGCTCCCTTCTAGTTTAATATAAAATCAAAATCATTAATTTTTATGTCTTCTAATTCTTTTATTTTGGCATTGATATCTTTTTCTATCGATTCCACTTTTTGATATAGACTTCTTACCCTAGATAGACTATTATTCAGCTTATTTTTTATATCAATAATTTTGTTTTCACAGGCACTAATTGTTTGATATTCCCAGTAGTAAAAGCTATTATCGATTCTGTTAAATTGATTTATGATACTATTTGCTTGGGAAATGCAGTTATCTAAAGAGTTGATTATAGTATTTTTATTATTTAAATTGCAGCTAATCCTTTTACCAAGTTCATTATATTTATTATATATAAAAGTATAGATTTCTTTTTTACTTTTTAATTGTTGTAAAAATGTTAATGCCTCTTGTTTATCTAAATATATTTTAGATTCAAATTGTTTAGAATAGCCGTCTTGCCAATTAATAGTACTTTCTTTTAGTTGATTAAATAAGTTTAATTGTATTTCTTCATATTCATTAATATATTTTGTAATTTCGTCTATTTCTTTCTTTAAATCTATAACATTTACTTCTATCATTTTATCACCTATTTTCCAAATATATGTCAACTTCTTTTGAAATTGACATATATTCAGAAAACAGAAGTTTTCTGTTTTTATTAATTTCCGCTATTATTGAAAGCGCTTGAAATACCTTCAGCAATTTGTTTATATTTTTCAACTGCAGCTTTGATTTGACCTTGTAATGATTCATCACCTTCAGTTAAGAATTGGAAAATTCTATGAATTTCACCACTTACTTTAACAAAACATTCTTGTAGAGCTGCTGATTGATTGTGTCCCATGAAAGCTGTTTCTGCATTTAATTGTGCTGCTAGTTTTTCAAGGTCTGATTTGATGTTTGCTTCTACATCTTTTAATTTTCCAGCAATATTTTCAGCTTGTCCTTCATCTAATGTTACATTTCCTGCATTATCTGGTAAAATTTCTCCAACACTTAAGTTTAATGCTACTTGTTGAACTGCTTTTAATACTGGAGCAGCTCCCTTTGTATTTTCAGCCCAGTTTTTTCCAGCATCTTGAACAGCTTGTCTATATGCATCAAATGCTGCTGTAATATTTTCTCCAGCTGATGCTACTGTCTCTGAAAACTTTTGGAAAAACTCTTGTGCTTCTGGAGCATACCAAACTGATGACATTGGAACAACAATTTCGTTATGCAATCTTTCAACAATTCCTTCTCCTGCTTTTTGTGCTGTACTACTAATAACGTCTGCTAGCGCTTCTACTTCTGTGGCATTGTATCCACTAATTTCTCCGCCACCTAATCCGAATAATCCCATATTTCTACCTCCTATAATGACTTGTTAATAAGTTAGCATGGGCGCTACCTTATCTAAAATAAACTTATCATATTTTTGTCATTTATTCCATATTATTTCGAAAATTTACACTTTTTTTACAAGGTGTCCGCCACTGATATTAGTATTAATTCAGTAGCATTTCTAATATCTGTATTAATGACTATTTGATTATTTTGATAAATTGTGCTGCTCGTTTTGTTAATCAGTACATAATCTTTTGCAGAATCTATAGCCCCTCCTGTTAAATCACTCACCGATTTGATCATTAATTTTTTTATTTTCCATATTAGCTCATTTACGGGAATAAACAAATCAAAATTACTATCAATTTCTGGCACTATTAATTTCACTAATACTTTATTCTTCATCGTCATCTTCCCCTTTATTTAAGGTTTCGTTAAACTCGATTACTTTCATTAGTTCAGCACTGCTTTCACTAATATACCAACCATAGTTATTTGCATAATTTACACTCATCTCTTTTGTTACCTTGCTAATTCTAAAGTTTTGTTGATCGGCAAATCCACGACCTATCCAGATTCCATCTGTTGCATTTTTAATATCAGAATACCAGGTATCATAATCTAAGGATTTTAGTGCTTTACCACTATCGCAAATAATCAATCTTGTATTTTCAGTTCTTTTTACTGATTGAAATAGTTTTTCTAGTTTAGAAGTTGAATCGATTTTTGTTTTTAATTTTTCTAATCCATAGAAAATATAGACAATTTTATTACTTGTATTATTTTTCTGTTTTTCTTGTAATTCTAATAATTTGTCAAGATAAGCTCCAAAGTTTTCATTAATATAATTTATTTGTTTTGATTTTTCTATTTCTAGTGTCTGCATAGTATCTATGAATACAACAGTCACATCAGAAAGAGAATTTAATACATCTACTAGGGAGTCTATGAAAGAATTGATGTTTTCTAGTTTATTAGATGAAATTATTGTTGCAGGATAAGAAAGAAAATCGTATTTTATCACCTTTAGGCTATCTTTCGCAATTCCTATCGGAATATGGGCTAGATCTTTAATTTCTTCTTTTACTGCTTCTAAAGTCACTCTTTCTGGTAATGAAGGAATTGGTGGTGCTGTCTTTTGATTGGACTCTTTAAGTTTTTCAGCAATTTGTTTGATGTAGTCTGTTAAACTATGTTCTTCATCTACGATTGATGCAGCTTGAAACTCATGCACTCCATCATTATAAGTTAACCCTCGTCCAAAAATATCTCGTGGTCTGGTGTTAGACTTTACATTGAAAACGCTAAAATAATCTGATGGGTCTGTTAGATGTAGTGTATATGCGTTATCAAAGTTTTGATTTACTCTTCTTCCAATAGAGCTTGGCGCATTGCACGTAATCATAAAGATAATTCCATATCTGTGACAGTCTCTGGTAAGAGAAGCAATATCTTCATAGATATCTTGATAGATTTCTGTTATACCTTCATAGTTATTTAGAATAAATAGTATTACTGGTAGTTTTTCCTCATTAGCTTCATTATAACTTTCTATGGAACCTCCATAACTTACTAACTTTTTCTTTCTAAGTTTTATTTCTTCTGTTATTAGTTTAAAAACATTTTTTAATTTTTCGTCTTCACCCATATAAGCCATGCCACCCATTTGTGGAAAGTCATGGAATACTCTCATAGCTTCTGAACCATAATCCACTCCATAGATATGAAGTTCTTCCGTCTTATGTAGCATACAACTTGATAGTATGATACTATTTAAAACCATTTCACGTTCTGCACTATCGTTTCCGTAAATGATAGTATTTCCTTGAGCCATCATATCATATTCCAATAAGCCTTGTTCTTGCTTTTCTGGGGCATCATATTTTCCTAAAATCGCTTTTACATGATACGGAGTTGGAGTTATTTGATATTGTTCCATCAAATCGTCCATCAACAGCAACTCTGGAATGTTATCTAGCCACAATCTATTAGCTTTTTTATTGCACTGTTTAGCTGTTGCGATAATATTTTTCATAATGGCAGCTAGTTGTTCTCCTTGCGCTTCTATCTTTATATTATTTCCTGCTTGAATACTCTTAATAAAATTACCAGTATCATCAATAAAGTTTAAACTTTTATCAACTTGTTTAATTATTTTTTCAGATGGATAATATTTCGCACCACACCATGCAGATTGGCCTAAGGCAAAATATTCATCATATCCTACTTGCAAGAAGAAACGTCCAGTCTGTTTGATTCCAGCAGCATCTGGCCTTTTTAACATTTCTTTACTGTCTGACTCATCTTGTACTTTCAAGCACACTCTAAATTTAGAGTTTGACCAAATCTGATCATTGACAACACCGGTTGGCTTTTGGGTTGCTAGTATCAAGTGAACTCCTAGAGAACGTCCGATACGAGCGATACTAATTAGGTTATCCATAAATCCTGGTTGTTGACTTTTTAACTCGGCAAATTCGTCACAAACTATAAATAAGTGAGGAACTGGTTCTTGTAATTTTCCTTCTCTATAAAATCTTTGATATTTATATATATCAATTGTACTTTCCCCCAACTCATCTCTTGCTTCATTAAAAACTCTTTGTCGTCTTTTTACTTCACTATCTATACTAACTAAAGTTCTATCCATTTCGGCTTTATCTAAGTTAGTAATGGTTCCTGCTAAATGAGGTAGAGATACTCCTGTTGTTTTGTTTTCAAATGCAAAAGCTAAACCTCCACCTTTATAGTCGATTAAAATAAATGCTACTTCATCGGGGCTATAATTTATAGCCATTGATAAAATATAAGTAATAATAAACTCAGACTTACCACTACCAGTCATACCGGCAATTAATCCATGTGGTCCATGAAACTTTTCATGTAAATCCAGGTACATGAAATTTCCTTCTTCATCCACACCCACTTCCGCTTTTAGACTGGCTGTTGGATCATTCATATTCCAACGATTTAATATATTTAACTGTTCTACTTTTCCAACTTTCTCCATTTCTAGGAATGTGATTGTCTCTGGCAATTGTTTATTTCCCTCTTGAAATTCAATTGGAATATTAGATAACTTTTTTGTAATTGACATCATATCTATAGCATAATTAATTTCATCATAAAATGTAATTTGTTCTTGCTTTTCATAGGAGTTTTTTAATACTCCTGATGTATTATCACCTAAAGAAATAAAGTTGTTACACTTACTTGGTAATTTATTTAGATGTTTTTCAACAATAATTACACTAAAGCCTAAGTCTGCATCTAATTCTGTGATTACTTTGATAAAATTATGTCTCTTTACCCTGTCATAATCATCAATAATAATTACATAATGTGGCTTATATTGAATATTTCCATTGTTTTGTAATGTCGCAACTCTATTATTTACTTCTATGTTGAAAAAGTCAGCTAGATTCTTTGCGCTCTCTACTGTTGGTGCAAAAAAACGGAAAGATCTATCATTTGAAAAATTATGATTTAAATATTTTACATAATCCCATTCACTTTCATTTTTTTCATTTGTGAATATCGCTATTTTTATATCTTCGTAGCTATAGAAGGTAATTAGTTGTAAAATAATGTTGCTTGTAAATGCGAAGCTTTTATTCATATTTCCCATGATTGCTGTAATTCTATTTTTATATAATGAATATCCAATGGGTACATTTTCAATATATTTAAACTCTTCCACTAATTTATCTGCATTTTTACGAAGTTCACTTTCTTCTATTGTGAATCCTTGTTCTGGGTAATTGATTTCTACATCTAGCAATTCATTTCCTTTTCCGATTCTTACAACTAGAAAGTCACTTTGATCTATTCTTTTGTCCCAGAAATTAATTCCGTTATTTTGTATAATATTTAAGCACTCATCTATAGTAATTAAATTTTCTATCAAGATATCTTTTTGAATCTTTCTTTCAATAGTTAGTTCTTCTCTTTTTTCATTTAAATATTTATTATATTTTTCGATTGTTTCTTTCTTTTGTTTTTCCTTTTGTTTTTTATTATAGCGTTTTGTCAATAACGGCCAAACTAACATAGACACTAGCATTGCTCCTGATGTAATTAAAGATGGCCATGACTGTTCTATGGTCGTTTCTCCTAAATATAATCTGTTTGCTGTATTTAATAGCATTACTAGTGCCATTACTCCCATTGTTAACATAGGACCAATAGTTAAAATCATTGGTAAATCTTTATTGGTATCTTCTCTTGGGGGTGGTGATAAATCGATATGTTTGGTTTCTGTTACTCGTCTTAATCTTGGTGATTTTGAAAAATAATCTTCTTTTGTATATAGTTCAGCATCTTTAAACTCTAAATCTTTAGGTGGCTCACTATCTGATAAATAATAAGCTGATAATTTAGATGATACCTGATCCACTTTTACCTGGCCTTTTGGATTATTTATTAATAATAAACCATTAAAAAAGGTTAATTTTAAACCAAAGATATTAATTTGATCTCCATTTTTAATATAATAAGCTTTTCCATTTAAGTTTTTTCTATTAATATATATTTGTGTTGTTGCGGCATTTTCTAATAGTAGTCTGTTTTCGAAGAATTTTAAGGTGCAGGCTATTTTATTTATATATTCACAGGGATATTCAATATTACATTCAGGACTATTTCCAATAATCATATTGATATCTGTTCTATAAACATACGTAGCGATATTTTTTTCAAATAACTCTTCAACAAAAATTAAATAGTTAAGTTCGTTTCTTCTAAGTATGTAATATGTATCAGGTCGTAATGGTGTTGATGATACGATATTATTATCTACAATTACTTTTATATCTTCGGTAGAGTATAGTTCCCAACTACCATTTCTCGCCTCAATATTAATTAATTTTGTTTCTTCTTCTGGATTTTCATCAAAACTAAAGCTACCAGATATTTCTTTCGGTATTGAAAACTCTAGAATTTCATTAGCCAAGTATAGATATATTCTCATACTTCTCCCACCTTTATCCTACTATAAGTATAATATCATATTATTTTTTTTTCGTCATTATTTTTATAAAAAAAGCAAGATTGACTTGCCCTTTTTCTTATCTATTTTGTATGACTTGGTTTTTCTATTTCTTTTACTTCCATCGTACCGCTTTGATAGTCTACATCCAGCATGAAGTATTGATCTGGATCCGTTACCGTAAACGATGTCTTTGTTCCTGTTGAAGATGTCACATTGTATTGTCCTGTTGGAATTGCAATTGAACTTATATCTTCTTCATATGGAGAGGTTCTTAACCCCCCTGCTAAGTCTTTATGATCTTTCACTAGGGTTATCATATCTCCATCATTTCCTAATACTTGTGTGTTTTTAAAATCTGCATATAGCATTGCATATACATCATCTTGCTCTTCTTGTGTCATTTCATTGATGTTAAATTCTTGGGAGGTAGGATTTGTATTTTGTTCTGTATTGGAATTTGCATTCATGTTTAATCCTATAGCAATCCCTAGCATTACTACGCCTGTACAAAGTACGTATTTGGCTTTCGTTGATATGGCTGATTTATTTGTTTTTAAGTTTTTAATATGCATTTATGGTTCCTCCTTTTCATCGTTTTAAAATGAAATTTAGTCCTTCTTTATTAATGTGTTACATCCCAGAATGTTCCAGCTGCTTGAAGAGCAATATCATTTCTTATACCACCTGTACTACCTATTAAATCAGTTACTTTTCCTAGGTTCTGTAACTCTTGCTCATCATACTCAAATATTCCTGTAATACTACCATCATTAATATAAATTCCTTCTAATCCCTTATGACTGACTACTTTTGTTCCTTTATCTATTAGATTGCCTTCATCGGATATTTCAAATATTTTCAATCTAGAAGACATATTATCTGCAGAGCTTGCTGTTATTAGGTAATTTGTTCCATTTTCTTCACAAAAAGCAATTCCTTGAACTGCACTAGGAAGAGAACCTATTGTAGTCGTTTCTTTTTCTATGATATTAGTAACTTCTTGTGTTCTTGGATCTTTTTCTATTTTCATTTCTGTTCTTATTAATTTTCCTGTTCCAGCATATGTACAACTGTATAGGTAGCCATCATAATAAAATATAGAATCCATACCATCTTGTTTAGTTATAGAATTAGACGATGCTTCTGATTTTGTCTCTATCGTGTTTTCTATATTATAAATTGATCTGTCATATTTTGTCATATCCACTGTATATGGTCCATCAAAGTCATCTTTGGCTTGTTCAATCATTTTTGTTACTATTTGATAGTCATAGCTATTTACTCTTCCTTCTGAACTGGTTACATATAATATTTGATTTTTAGAGTCAAATGTTGCTCCTCCTACATGATCTTTATTATCCAAAACAATTTTTCCTTCAAATTCTCCGGTTTGACTATTATAGATATATATTCTCGAGTTTTCTCCATCTTTATTATAAGCTGTTATCATAACTTTTCCATTAGATGTAATATGTGAATTGGTATCTGCAATTGTATATCCTTGTGCCGTAAATCCATCTTGTTCAATTTCATCATAATTTAATTCATTAATTGTTAGTGGCTTTGTATTTTGTTGCTGTGATGTTGATGCTGACAAATCTAGTGTTTCTACTGTTTGTTGTGAGGCGTCGTTATTATTGTTAAATACTTTTGCTGCTGTTATTAAGGGGCCAGACAAATTTACATTGTTTGAATTTGGCAGTGAGACTTTACCACTAAATACTTTCGCTGACTCTACACCTTCCATTTTTACCCTCCTAGCTTAAACTCAGTATACTCTACTTTTTCTTTTTTTTCAATCGTTTAGGATGGTAAAAATAGGAGATTAGTTTTGATGATTCATATATAATAATATTGCTTTTGTTAATAGCAAACGTCTTACCAAGTGCTTTACCTCCAATTGTTAAGGATGCTACAACTGCTGCTACTGTAAGACTGGTAATGAATACATTTGTGTTTAGATTATTAGAAATAATTATAGAGATACTTGCGCTTGCAGCTCCTGATACCACTCCACAGATATCTCCTATTACATCACAACAAAAATTAGATACTTTTTCGGCATTTTTTACCATCTTTACTGCTATATTTGCTCCACGTACTTTTCTTGAATTCATGGAATGAAATACTTTTTCATCTGCTGATGTTACAGCCATACCAATAATATCAAATAAAATATTTATAAAAATGAAGAGTAATATCAAAAGAATACCAAATGGTAAAGACAAATTAGGAATCGTACTTTCTGAGATGAAAGATAAACAAAAAGATATCATAAAGGCAATGATTATGATTTTTATTACCCATTTTACATCTACATTCTCTTTTTTTATTTTTTCTTTTCTTCTGGTTTGTACTTTTAAATTTGTAATTTCTTCTTTTGCTTGCTCTTTTCTATTTTTTCTTTTAAATATCATAAATTCCTCTCTAAATAGATATTTGGCTATAGAATGGTAAACTTTGAATCTTAGGTCAAGTAGAATTTCTCTAATTCTTGCACTCTCGTTACCAAGAATGTGGTTCCCCTTTCAAAGAATCAATACAATGTCACCATTTGTATGACTTGATTACCACTTAGTATTCACTGCAATCCCATTCTATTTACGCTCTAGGAGATTTCCTCACCAATTTCTTATTATTAGTTCTTTTTTGCAAAAATTGTTTCATAACGCATAAGTCTTCCGTTGGCCTACGAAAGAAATAAGTTCATTAATTCCCAAACTTTCACTCAAGACAGGCTACACTATACATAACTTTCGCCACGTATAGGTTCATCCTAGGTCGTAACTGGTCCATCAGAGTTGTCCGTGTAGGCCAGTCACAAGGCTAGGTCTCCTATGGGTAATGGGTCGATTCACGTATGCCATTACGGTCGCCCAGTACCCTTACATCTCCAGCATTCACCCCTGATTGGGCATCAAAAGCAAACACCAAAGGTTTCATAGATGTGCCCTTAACGGTTGTTTAATCCCGTCTTCCTAATAAGTCTTTGGACTAGAATAGCGCGCCAAGAATATAAAGAAACTACCTAAGTAGGTAGTTAGTTTGCTCTAATCTGCTCTACATAACTTCTAATCTTTGCTGGCCATGCAGAACTTGCCGCATATTTAGGTGCAATTCGTTCAATTGTATTTAGACCTTTTGCATAATAGTTTTTATGTAGGTTGTTTATAAATCCAATAATTCCATCATCTAGAGTAGCAAAAGCTTTATATGCTCCTCCATTACATCCAGGAGAACCTTTTTGACCACCTACATTATTACAAGTTCTAACCAAGGCCGAGCAATTAGATTTACATCCTGTCTCATGCAACATGATTGCGACTGCAACATAAGGGTCTACGCCTTTTTCAATACATTGACTAGCAATTAAATATCCCTTGCCAGCGATATATCCCGTTCCCAGATTTCTGTTTAGTTTTGCTGCTAATTCATCAATTGTCATTCCTTCATAAACTTCTATTCTTGGTGGAATGATTACAGACGCTGGCGCTACTTCCATCTCTATTGGAATTACTTCCGCTTCTGTACTACTTTCTGTATTATCCGTTTCAGTATTTATTATATTATTGGCAGATGCTGCCATGTTTTTCAATTGAATTGTACTGTTTTTAGTTTCAATAACTTTATCTTGTTCTAATGTGTTTTCTTCTCCTATTACTAAAGCTATTGAAATCATAACTATTCCAAGTGTTGCTAAGACCGAGCTGATTAGTTTTTCTCGTTTCAAATTAGTCACCTCATTGTTTTTTGTAACACTATCATTGTAGCTTATTTCACAAAACTTGTCAATTTTCTACCTTATCTTAAACGTTACAGGGGCCTTCTTATAAACTGCTGCTAAAGCTATCACACTATAAATTACTGTTGCTAATATCGCAAGTAAAGAAAATGCAGTAGTAGACATTCTAAAGTCTGTAAAAGCATATGCGAGTAAGTATGTTCCTGCAGAAATTAGTGAATATGTAACACTTTTCATAGCCATATTTTTATCATATGGTTGAAATAAATAATAAATTACTAAGTAATGAATAGAGAAAAAGATGCTTAATGCAATAATAAAGATTGGTATTGAAATATAGTCGAATGCATTTGCGGTACCGCCAGATAAATATAAAAGTATTGGAATCCCTACGGCAATAATCAATGCAGGAATTAAATTTACTTTAGACACTGTTAATACTCTGGTCTTAAAAACATTTAATATTACTTTGGGATTTCTATAAAAATTAAAAGTTAGCATTGAATGATCGCAATTATAAAACATTGCTTGTGTAATAATTGAACCTCGATTGATAAAATACATAATAATTACAAACCAAGCAATATTATTTAATAAAAATTCATTTAATTTTGGCTTAATTTCTGGTACCATGACTATTAATATTCCTAGACCAACAATTACAAAAAATGATATTGTTGCAAACCATTTGGCACTGCGCAATAAAATTTCTTTGTGTCTTTCAAAGAATATTGTATTAAATAGGTCATAGCCCTTTTTCCCTTTTAATTTTCTCTCATCAATTTTTTTATCTTTATCTTTTATATCTACCATTGCTTGACGAGAATAATCTTTTGCTTGATTACTATTTAAAGCTGCTACTTTTGTATTTAATCGTTTGTAGATTAATTTATAATTATTTATTTTCATTAATCCAATATAACTTATGATTGCTAGTGGTAAAAAGATTATATCTATTATCCCTACTACTGCTGGAGTTATTGCTATCTTTAATAAAGGTAACAGACAGATTCCGAAACTTATAATGACTACAGTCCAATAAAGTGGATAATTGTATGTAAGGGCTAGTTTATACTTATTATAATGTAATAGATTTAGCCGTTCTCCTATGAATCTTCCTAAAAAGCCAAAAGTAGTAAATAAAAGTATTATAGGATTTGGAATTAAGAACAATAAACAAATACTATGTGTTATTAAATTGATTAGTGCTTCTGTCCAAAGCGTTGCTTTCATGAATTCTTTGGCATTCATATTAAATAGTACAATAGAAAAATATTTTTTTGTACTTGTCGTTAAAACTTTATTATTAAAGAAGATTCCAATAATAGTAAAAACGAAATAAACATGTAATATTCCAGTACTTATATCTTTAGGAGTAAGGGCACTAGCGATTAGATAAATAATCCAAAAATATAGCACTTTAAAGGCTATCATTCTAGCGGTTGATAAAATTAGTGCTAATATTCTAACAAAGGCCTTAGCTCTTTCACTCTTATATAGCCCATTTCCTGGAAATAAATCTTTTAAAATTGGAAAACGCTTAATATTATAAATAAATGAATTAATAGCATAGGTAATATCGATTTTAAAAGACATCTTTAATGTATTAATCATTTTTCTCATCCTTTAAGTTTTCTATTATTTTATCTTTATATTTTTTTGTATTTAGATGGTTTTTCTCTATTAATTCTAATTTCTTATTATTTAAAATTACTATTTCATCACATAAATCTAAGGCTATTTCTAAAATGTGAGTAGAAAAAATCAAAATATGTCCCTTTTTCATGTTTTTTAGCAGTTGTTTCATTTCTTCTTGTACTACAACATCTAGCGATGTTAACGGTTCATCTAATAATAGTACTTTAGGATTGGCAATAAAATTAATTAACATTTGCATTTTATTTTTCATTCCATGAGAGTACTCTTTTAATAATTTATCCTGATCTTCTTTATTAATCTTCACTAAATCAAAATATTCTTCCATTGATTTTTCTTCTTTAATTTTATCTTTATTAATTTCTAAAAAGAATGTTAAAAATTCTTTTCCTGTTAAAAATTCTGGAACTGTCGGGGTTGATATCACATAACCAATATCTTCTGTTGTTAGTTTATTTTCCCCATATTCATTGGATAGAATTACTTCTCCTTTGTCTATTTCTACGTCTTCATTTAAACAATTGAAAAATGTAGTTTTTCCAGCGCCATTTCTTCCGATTAGACCATAGATTTTTCCTTCTTCAAATGTAAAATCTATATCTTTTAGTACTACTTTTTCTCCATATGTTTTCGTTAAATTTTTTATTGTTAATTGCATACTACTCCTCCTGTTTTTTATTATATCATACTTTAGTTATAGAAAAAACCATAGCAAATTGCTATGGTTTTATTTTTTTAAACTGGAGATATCAATTTCAATATAATTTCTAACGTATGTCTCATCTTTTTTATAGGCTTTTTGATCTTCTGCTACTTTGGTATCAAACGAAGAGAACTCTCTTTCTATTGTTTCTTTTTCCGTCAGTTCGTTAGTTTCTTCAGAAGTTAAGTTTTTCGATTGCTGCTTTTGTCTTAATGTATCCATGTTTAATGTTGTATTCAATAATTTTAATTCTTCTTTTTTTAGATTGATTTTATATTTTGCAATATAGGAGTTTTGGTTATCTTTACTTGCTGTTTTTAATATTACATATTTTTCTTTTCCCATATTGCAGCCAATATATTCAATTTCTAGATTTGCTTCAGAGTAACTTTGATAAACTGCTTGAGCATAGCTTTTGCATTGAGACTTTTTCTTTTGATACTCTCTATCTATTACTTTTACTTCTACATCTGGTTTTTCTTCCTTTTCGTTCTTTGTTCTAGGTATCGTTCTAAATATAGATAAATTGGAGATTAAAATAATAACTATTAAGAATAAAGTATAGATTATCGTCGAAGAAAAAAGTGATGTTCCCCCTTTTCTTTGACATAACTTTAAAAAAGTTTCTACATCTAGATTAGAGTTTTTTTCTTTCAATAACTTGGTCTTTTTATTAATAAATTTAATATATCTACTATTAAAAAATACCCCTAAAACAGCTGATACTATAACTGTAATTGCTACAATGATATACTTCATTACTGGTAAAGTATTAGAAAGAATTGTTAATACTATTATTAATAACATTCCTAATACTGCTATTAGATATTTTTTTCTATATAATAGATAATACCAGTTAAAAAGAAAAGCACTAAAAGAAAAGTTCTTTTTTGATATTTTTACATAATTGCGTCCTACGTAAGCCATTCTTCTTTGCTCTACGGGAGAAGCATTACTGTCTATTATCTCTCTCGGAGTCATAATATAATGAAACTCTTTTTTTGTAGCATATAAAATAATCACTACAATTAGACTAAGTATAGTTAGTATTCCAGATATTATTCCAGCTAGTTCAAAGGCTTTTATTAATAATGTTTGATCATTTTCTAAGGTTTTTATAATTATTGATGTTGCTATAAATATTAGTCCTAAAATTAAGCATAATACTGGCGGTTTCCAATAAAACTTACTTTTTGTTTTAGGCTTCTCTGAATTAAAACTTACTTCACTATAACTTGGAATGTCTAGAAAGTCTTGTTCTTTGTCTTCTTCCTTTTTTGGAAAATCCTCTTCTTCAAATAATGGCTCTTCTTCTGGTGTTGTTACAACATCTAAAAATGCTCCGCAATTTCTACAGACTCTATCATGTTCTTGTAGCACTTCTCCGCAGTTTGGACATTTTCTCATGTTTATCACCACTACTTTCTTACTTTATTTTCAGTATATCATTTTTTATTTAGTTTATTATAATTATTATTTTAATTTTACACCATTTGTCAGAATAAAAGAATTAAGTACCCTTAATTCGTCTTAGTTTGTCTTCCTGGCTTCCTTGTATATAGAAAAAACCAGAGTACTGGCTTTTTAATTCTTTTTGCTTTTTAAGATAAAATTATAAGCATCCTTACACATGTCATCGATAGTAAGGGTTGCTTCCCATCCTAATTCTTCTTTTGCTTTTGTTGGGTCAGAGAAACATTCAGCAATATCTCCTGGACGGCGAGGAGCTATTTTATAATTTACTTTTACTTGATTTACTTTTTCGAATGCATTTACTATATCTAGTACACTATATCCCATGCCTGTTCCTAGGTTATAGATATATAATCCAGTTTGTTCTTTTTCTAATTTTTCTAATGCCTTAATATGTCCTTTAGCTAGATCTACTACATGAATATAGTCTCTTACTCCTGTGCCATCTTTTGTTGGATAATCATTTCCAAATATAGAAAGGCATTCTAATTCACCACTAGCAACTTTAGCAATATAGGGCATTAGATTTGCAGGAATTCCATTAGGCTCTTCTCCAATTAATCCGCTTTTATGAGCGCCAATTGGATTGAAATATCTAAGGATAGCGATATCCCAAGAATTATCAGATTTATACAAATCTTTTAGAATTTGCTCTACAAAGAGTTTTGATGTTCCATATGGGTTGGTCGTACCACCGGTTTTATCTGTTTCTTTAATTGGAACATGTTCTGGGTCACCATATACTGTTGCGCTAGAGGAGAATACAATTTTTTTCACATTATGTTTTTTCATTTCTTTTAACAATACTAATACCGTTGATATATTATTTGTATAGTATTCTACAGGCTTTTGTACAGATTCTCCGACTGCTTTATAAGCTGCAAAATCTATTACAGCATCTATTTTCTCTTCTGTAAAAATATTATCTAGTAAATTTTCATCAATCATATCTCCCAGATAGAATTTTATATCTTTTCCAGTTATTTCTTTTATTTTATCCTTTACTTCTTCTTTTGAATTAGATAGATTATCTAATACAACGACATCATATCCTCCTTCTAATAATTCTACACAAGTATGACTACCAATGTAGCCTAACCCTCCTGTTACTAATACTTTCATCCTACTTCCTCCTTACATGTTTTTCTTTATATTCTTGCATTACCGATAACATTTCTGTTCCGATAATCTCTTCAATTGTATTATTAGCCATGCTTTCTTTTAAGAATTGTTCCATATCTTTGATAGGGATGTAAAATAAATTAAAATCTGTTTCTCTTTCTAATTCAGAAAGACTCATCTCTTCTACTTTTGGGCCATCATTACAATGTACGATATAGTAATACATTTTGTTGCACCTTGTTTTTCCAGTATCTAAATAATTATCATAGTATTCTTCGATTACCATAAATGGTCCATTCTCTAGTGTACTGTCAATTCCTGTTTCTTCTTTTATTTCCCTTTTTAAACTTTCTTCTAAAGACTCACTTGGTCTCCAATGACCACCTGGGAATTGATAAGTATAATTATTGTGGACAATTAATAATTCGTCCTTTTCATTTACAATTAAAGCTTTTACTCTTATAACTGTGTTTTCTATATTCGTAATATCTAAATTTTCTTCATTAATAATTACTCTTTTCATATTCTTCCCTTCCTAATTATATATATATCTTTCCCAGTATTCTGTTACACTTGGTGATACACTTTGGAATACTGCATCAATTTGTTCACACATGTATTTTGCCTTTTTCCATATTGTTGTTCCTGTTACTAAACAACTTGCTTCTGATGTTGACATCATATATTCGAAGGTAGATGCCCTATCTTCGTATTCGTCTGTTTGAGCATAGATATTGACAAATGAAGCATATGGATCTTGTGTATTGACATAAGAAATTGCTGTATTTGTTTTCCCATAATTAAATCCTACTGGATTTAAACTGTTCCACGTTGTATAATTGGCCCCTCTATAGAACATATATTTCTCTATATAATGGTATAGCTCATGATGCAAGCTTTCTACAAAACTATAGTCCGTTGCTAAGGAAATTACAACATTTTTAGTAGTAGAATCTGTAATTCCCGTTACATTTTCTTGGGAGTATCTCTTTAACAAGTAAATTGTTAGTGAATAATCACCTTGTTTCGTTTCTTGAAAAAAACCTGATGGATATAGTGACAGATTGTAATTTAGAGAATTTAACAATTCATTAATTCTATTTGCATCACTTAGCATTATACTAGAGAGCCCACCGACTGTGTATCCATTCGTTTCTGCGCCATATCTTACAGTGATTCCATATCTATTTTGAATACTGTTTCTTAAATCATTGTTTGTAGTATCTATTCCTGGCTGGGATGGCTTTGAGGTCTCTTGCCGCTCTCCTGTTGAAGGTGTCGCTGTATTATTACTATTTCCTCCTACATTTGAGCCACTCGTTTCTCCTGCTGATTGAGAATTACTATTTTCACCACCACTAGAATCCGATGGAATTGTAGCATCTGTTGTTGTGATATTAATATCATTGTTACTATTTCCGATGGTATGTGTACCAGTTACGGGGTTCATTAATGTCTTGTTATCTAAGTCTAACCCTATTCCGACAAAAACCAGTACAAAAGAGAAGGCAATAAATACTTTGGCCAATTTCATTTTCAGTTCTTTTGTCATAGGCGCCTCCTACTTTCCTATTTTATTGTAACAAATTTAGAAATAAAAAAAAAGACCTTGCAGTCTTATTTCAAAAAATTTGGTATTAATAAACCAACAATTACAGTACCTAATATTAAAAGACTCAAGATAAAAGAAATTACATTACCAACTCCTCTTTCGTCCATTTGTCCTTGTGTCATAGAAATTGTGGGAGATGTCCTCTTGGCCATCTCTGATAATTTCGTAGCATTATCTTCATCTATACCATGAATATTACACATATCATTTGTTTCACTAATAATTTTTAAACTACTCGTCTCTTCTTTATATGGCGTAACATTATTAATTATAATTTTATTTACATCCGCAAAATGGTTTATAAATGGTTCAATTAAATCTTTTAGTACTTCGGTGATATTATCAAATGTTTCTTCTTTTATTTCTTGTTTTGAACCATCAATATCATATCTAGTTGCTTTACAATGGCAATAATTTGCATCTACTTCAAAATCAAAGACAATTGAATTTTCTGGTGTTGACTGTTTTGAAAACTCTAAGATCTTTGTTAAGTAGCTTGTTGGAGTTGTGTTGCTTTCTATATCTAGCATTTCGATTTCTGCCATGTTATCCCATCCTTTACTTGTACTGTTCGTTTAATTCTTTTATCTTATCATACAATTCTTGGGCCTTGTCTACTTCTCCTTCATTATAATAAATATTAGCTTTTACTGTTAAATCTTCAATTTGTCTTTCTACATCGTCTGGCAATTCTTTTGGCCCTTCGGTTATTGGATTTTTTGCTTCTTCGCTTGCTTCTGTCTTTTCAAAAATTCCTAGATTTGCTAATATCTGTTCTTGATATTCGTGTGACTTTCTTAGATTTTGTAATTGACTAGGTTTTACCATAATTGCTTTTGAAAGATTCTTTGTCATTTTCTGGAATCTTTTTTTGACGGTTGATTCTTTCTTGCTACTCTCTGTTTTACTAGGTTCTACCTGTGGCGTTTGAGAAGTTTCTTGAACTTGCTCTCTAGGCTGTGGTTCTTTATTTTCTGGTTCTGCTGGTGTATTTGTAGTAGAATCAGCTATTTTTATATTTAAGTCTGGTAAAGACACTTCCTGGTTATTCTGTTCCACAATGGTTGGTTCCTGTGGAGCAGGCTCTGGGGTACTTTCTTTATTATTATCGACCTCTGTAGCTTTTTCTTGGCTTGCATTTTTGAAAGCAGAAAGTGGAATTACAAACTTTCCTTTTTCTATATCATTTTCTATTGGTGGCCCTTGTTGCTCTGCTTTTTTCTCTGTCTCTTTTTCTGTGTTTTCTTTGGCTGATTCTTGATTATTACTGTTGGCATTTTTAAAAGCAGAAAGAGGGATTACAAATTTTCCTTTTTCTACATCATTTTTTATTGGAGTTTTTGGCTCTTGCTGTTCTTCTTTCTTTTCCGTCTCTTCTATTACTTCTTGTTTTGGTTCTATCTGCTCTGAAAGATCTATCTTTATTTTTTGAGATGGAACTTCAACTTCTTCTTGTTCTTCTTTCTTGTCATCAGTAAAATCTTTTTCCTGTGCACTTGTGTTATCTTCTGTTGCTACAACTGTTTCTGATGTCATTATCTCTCTTTTTTCTTCTATCTGATCCAGTTTTTGTAATTCTTCCTCTAAAGAGTCCGTTATTTCTATAATTCTATCACTAATAGTGGCTAACTTCTGTGCAAGAGATGAAGCTTCATTGTCATTTTTTTTCTTTAGTATTGTTTTCTTTTTACTAATTCCCGTCACGACATCGTAAGCGATAGCTTTTATTTGCATTGACGCCAAACGATACTCGCTATTTTCAAACTCGTAAATATCATCCACTAGCTATCACTCCTATCCCACGGATTGCGCATTCGCTATTGCTTTTAATAGATGCTGAACATCAATCCACTCTAAGTCATCAGTAATTTCTTCTAATTTAAAGACACTACCATCTGGGATTATTTTGGCAATATAGATAACTTGATTTCCAGTTTCTTCTTGAATCTCTTCTTTCGTATATACTACATATTGTCTTTTATTATCTTCTGAGTTTAAATATGTTACTACTTCTACATCAGAAGATAGTCCATCAATGTCTATTAATTCTGCCATTTCCTTTTTATCCATAGCGCAACCTCTCTATTCTATTTTTTATTATACACGAGTTTCCTTTTTAAGTAAATATTACTTTTTGATTTTAAATAAATATTATCATAGCTATGGTTGCAATCCATACGCTGAGTTGAATTAGATGTTGATGTTCTTTTGAAACCTTTTTCCAAGGAATATGACAAATTAATAATATTACAATATAGGGTATCAAATAAGATATTAAAAAATAGATATTGTATAATATTTCTACTACTATTGATAATGATTGAATGTTAATTATTTCATTTAAGACATTCCAGTATTGTGATGGTGTTAACCAGCCTATCATAATAGCTATGATTATTGTGATACCCTTTAAAAGAGTATCTGATAAATTTAATTCTTTTGTTTTATTTATCACTAATAATAAGCATATCAATAATATACCTATTCTACATATCCAGTCTATTGCTCCTATTTTTAATATCGCCGAAAATAAGCTACTGCAGGTGATTAATAGTAACCCTAATGACAACAGCCTTATTCTAGTTTTCTTTTCTTTTTGTATACTTACTATACTTGCAAAAGTAATAATCAACCATAAAACTGGTAAGGACAAGCTTGCTAATACCCCTAATATAGGGATTGCTGTTGTTATATCATAATTTTTAAAATCTATTTCTTTTAAAATGGGTAAGGTCACTGTAGTTTTTTTACTAAGTTCAGCCTCTTGTTTCAAGAACTCTTCTTCTGGTAGTTCTTCTAAAGTTTCATAAGTTCCTTCTTTAATTTCTTTTACAATATCATGATGCTTTGTCTCACTGTAGTAAGCAACTGCTCTTTGTATTTGGTGTTCGGTTGGGATAGAAAATCCTGTGATTATCGTCTGACCGATGATAGTTACCGGTACTCCTGTTAGACTTTTGTCTGTTTCACTTGCGATTTTTTTCATCAATTGATTATTATCTTCGTTATGCCAGACTTCATACTTTGTTATTTTTAGATTATCAAATTCTTTTTGTAAGTCTTCTAAGTACTCTTGTTCCGCTTCACAATGTGGACACCCATCTCCCCAGAATAGATATAAGTTTACCTCTTCTTTTGCATTAGCAGTTGGAATAACTATCAAAAACATTACTAAAACGAATAGTAAATATTTAATCTTTTTTTGCATATAGACTACTCAACTCACTTCTTATTCTTACTAATTCTGTTATAAATATTTCTAATTCTTTTTTTGTTGTTAGATAAGATAGGCTAATTCGTAAACTGTGTTTTGCTTTTTCTTCATCTTTAGTAATTGCATATACTGCATCGGAAGAATCATTCGTTGCACATGCAGTTTTGGTTGAAATATAGATTTCTTTTTCTTCTAAAGCATGTAATACTGTTTCTGGTTTTATATTTTCTAAACTAATATTTAATATATTAGGTATTGCTACTTCTGGACTGTTAATTGTAATCTCATTTTTTTCTAGCTCGTTTCTTAAAAATATATTTAGCTCTTTTACGTATTTTTGTTTTTCCTCTAGGTTTTCATATGCTAGTCTTAAGGCTTTTGCCATAGAAACAATTAGTGCTGTTGCTGGCGTTCCGCTTCTATCTTTTGTAGTTGATTTTCCACCATGAATCAGCGGCTCTATTACGACATTTTCCTTTTTTACTAGACCACCAATTCCTTTCATACCATAAAACTTTTGGGCTGAGAAGCTCGCTAAATCTACATCTGTTAAGTCTACCTTTTCTTTTCCCAAACTTTGAGTAATATCACTATGAAAGTAAACTTTAGGATATTTTTTTAAAAGTGCCGCAATATCTTTTATCGGCTGAACTATCCCTACTTCACTGTTTATGCTAGCGATTGTTACTAATATTGTATCATCACGAATTTTCTTCTTTAAATCTTCTATGTCAACCATACCATTTTCAGTTATGTTAACATACTCCACTTCAAAGCCTTGTCTTTTCAAATAATTTAAAGGTTCAATAATAGAGGAATGTTCTAAATGCGTCGTTATAATATGTTTTCCACGATTTTGATATTTTAAGCATATTCCTTTAATCGCAGTGTTATTGGATTCGCTTGCTCCACTTGTGTAAATGATTTCATTTGGTTTTACTTTTAAAATGTTAGCTATTTGTCTGGTTGCAGCGTCAATTAAACTCTTAGCTTCTATTCCCAATTTATGTAATGAATTAGGATTTCCTACCATTTTTTTTGTTGCTTCTATATAGCTATTTAATACTTCTTCATTTACTGGTGTTGTTGCACTATAATCTAAGTAAATCATCTTATCCCTTCTTTCTTTTTGTTTTGAGCTGGATGTATCGTTATTATATCTTTTAAATTGTTGGCAAATCTTTTTACTTCTTTCAATTCCTCACCACTCATTTGCCACAATAATCTTGGAGATAATAATTCTTGATTCTGGTCTCTTATCTTTTCTAAATCTTCTACCGCAAAAATTATTACATCCTGATACTCTTCTGGGTCTAATTCTGGTATTACAACAAATCTTGTTTGAATCTGATTTAACATTTGTTGATTTTCAACTGTAATTTCAAAAGTTTCTCTTTTTATTATTATATAAGATGGCTTGGATAAGGTCTTCATTTCTTTTATCTGCTGTGTAGCTAAATTAGGTCTTAGTTCACCGCAGTCCATTAGAGCCTCTTTATTTCCTATTAAAAATCCATTTTTTATTCCTGTATCAGAAATATAGGATCTTACTGCAAAAAAATACCCTACTGCTTCTTTATATTCTTGTTCCTGATTTAAAATTTCTATACCACCAGTACCAGCGTAATTCTTATTTTCTTTTTTGCCAAAAAAATATTGGGGAAGTGTATCTAATTCATTCTTTTCATTTTTTATTACTATCACATCTCCATCTTTGGTAAACATCATTGTCATAATAGAGTGTACGCAAGGCTTTTCTTCCATATTTTTTCCTCCTTTTTTATTTTAACACACTTTTTTTCAAAAAGAAAAAAATGCTATTTTGGCATTTCTTTTTTTTCATCTCCACTGATATGATATAGTTCATAGTTTATTTTTGCAAGTGCTAACTCAATTGTCATCAATTTTTCACTATCATCTAGTTTTTTATTGCTTAATAACAACTTTACGATTTCTTCTGCACCTTCGATAATAGCACCTTTGTTTTCTAATAAGTTAATCTTGTCCATCATATAATTCATACTTCTTCCTCCTGTTTCTTATCTGTGTATTTTTTTACAATATCATATAAGTGTTGCATTTTTGCATCCATGATTTTTATCTCGTCAGAACAAGACAATAATTCTCTTTCTAAGTATACTGGAATATCTTGTGGCAACTTATATTGTAATTTGTGATCTAGAGATGCCCAGAAATCCATAGCTACTGTTCTGATTTGAATCTCTGCTTCTACATATTCTAACTTTTGCTCTAGATGGATAGGAATTAAGATATTTAAATGATAGCTACTATACCCAGAGTCTTTAGGATTTTTTATGTAATCATTTTCATTCTTTATTTTAAAGTTTTTTGATGACTTTATAATATTTACTATATCATACACATCCGATAGAAAGGAACAAACTATTCTAAATCCTACAATATCGTGAATATACTTTTCTACATTCTCTACCGTTTTCTCATAACCTTTATCCTCTAATTTTTTTAGTATGCTGCTTTCTGATTTTAATCTTGTCTTTATATGTTCTACCGGGGTATTTCCTGTTCTAAACTCATGCTCTTCTAATAAGATTTCTAATTCTGCTTCCAACATGGTCTTAGCAAACCTATATTTTAATAACATTTTTTCCCACTCTGTGGAATTTATTGTGTTCATTCTATTTCCTCCTTATGCTCACCAAAAAAGAGCTATACGCAGCCCTTTTTGTAAGTTTCATCATATCATCAATTCTGAGTATTATTTATTAGTATTTTGGTAGTAGTCTCTTTCAGCAATACTCATGCTTACCTGATCTAGTTCTTCTTGCTCTAAATCTTCTAAATCTGATATGATACTTTCTACTCTTTGTAGAATTTCTTTGGCTGTTTTACAATTGTCATAATCAATATGATATTTTTTTAGTACTGCTATTTCATAATTCGTTAAAAATAAATTTTGTTTTGTTGTTTGAAATTTATTTTTCTCAAAATCTATGACTCCTAATAATTCTTCTATATTATATTCTGTCATTAATTACAAGAGTATCCATTATTTTTCATATGAGTCATAAATTCTCCTTCAGAGTAAGAATCATTTATTTTTAACGTTACTACATCTTTTGCCTTTGTATTGGCATTAATCTTTAATTCTAATTTCTCATCATTCGTAAATTCAATGTTATTCAATATTAAAGTTTCATCATTATCTACTACGACATGAGCGATAATTCTATCGGATTCTTGACTAATAGTTGTAGAATCTTTTGGCAGATAGGCATACGATTCTTTTAAGATGAATTTCATAGAATTTAAATAATTATCATTTTCATTTAAAAATGTTTCCGGTAAAATAATCGTTTTTGTTAAATCCATTTTTTTAATATTATTACTATCAAGTGTTACTTGTATCTTTTCATCCACTTCAATTCCTAAATCATTGGTTATATTCTTGGTACATACTACATATGGTTGTTTAATGGTTGCAAATAAATAGATAATGATTACTATTAAAATAATCGTTAAAATTATAGGAAATACTCTTCCTTTTTTTAGAGTCACTCTATCACCTCTTTATATGCTTATCTTACCCTATTCATACCTATTTCGTCAAGTATAGAGTCATTTGTTATTTTCTTTTTTATACAAGGATTTTAGACAAATATAGGCAAGTAAAAAGCCCCTCTTATTGAGGAGCCTAGAATTATTTAATCTCGATTACTTTTTTGGTGTCTTTTTCTTCTTTTTTAGGAACAACTAGTTTTAACATTCCATTTTCAAATGATGCATCGATTTTATCTTCGTCTAAATCACCTAGATAAAAACTTCTTTCATATTTACCATAGGTTCTTTCACGACGAATATAATTTTTTTCTTCGTCTTGTTCATTATTTTCTGTCTTCTTTTCTGCTGTGATTTTTAGATATCCATCTTTTGTTTCAACAGAAATCTCATCTTTATTGAAACCAGGGATATCCATCTCTATATGATAATCGCCACCTTTTTCATAGATATCACATTTCATGTGTTGTTCCTTTCTTGTAGTAAGAAAGTCATCAAAAATATCATCTAAATAAAATTTTCTTGGCATTAAATCCATATTTATCATCTTCCTTTCGATTACAATTATGTTATACCACTGTTTTTAGCACTTGTCAATATAGAGTGCTAATTTTTTTAAGTTTTTTTCATTTATTAGTGTATACAAAAAAAGATAATTTATTATTATCTTTTTATTTTTTATAAAAGTTATAGTTTTTTAAATTTTGAAATGATTAGTTTATATAATAACCATAAAGTACACACAACTGCACCAAACATATAAAGATAGAACACAAAAGGCAGTTCTCCTTCTGTTTTTACTACCATTTGGCTTGTTCCAATAATAAATGCGACATCTAATGCACTAATGATTGTTAGATGTACAATTTTTTCAATTCTATCAATTTGATGCTTGGAATCTGTTAATTCAATATTAAATCTTAACTCTCCACTATTGATTCCCTTTAACGTTGTTAGTGCTTCACTTGGTAGTAATAATAAATTGGCTCCACTTTTTACAGATGACAGAGCGAAGGAGGTAATCTTGTCTTTGTCTAGTAACATTTCTTCAGGATTTACTTTCTTTTCTAATACATTAATCAAATTAATATTAGGACTGATTTTTTCTAATGTGCCTTCTAGTACTACAATGCCCCTTACCAACATTGTAATTTCTTTTGGCAATGTGATTTCATTCTGTCTTAGTAGAATAAACATTTCTGTTACAAACTCTTTAATATCTATATTAGCAATCTCTGTTGTTTTATTTTTATCTAATACCTTTCTTATATCGTTTTTTAACTGCATGTAGTCTGGTCTATCATTTGAAGTATCTAATAACGTTAGAATATGAGCAACCTCATTTATATCATTTTTTACAATTGCCATGATACAATTTTCAAGAAGAGTTCTATTTCTTTTTGAAAGCCTTCCCATCATACCAAAATCTAGATAAGCTATTTTTCCATCTACTATTTTGATATTATCAGTATGTGGATCCGCATGATAAAAGCCATCATCAATTGCTTGTTTTAAATAGTTGTGAGCAAGTTTTTCGGCAATTTCATCTAAATCGTAACCAGCATCTTTTAGCTCTTGCGTTTCGGAGATATTAAATCCATCAATATATTCCATAACTAAAATGTTATTTGTCGAATACTTGCCAAAGACTTTTAAAGGCTTTAGATATACTAATTCCTTATTATTTTCACCAAATTCCTCAATATGCTCTTTTTCGGTATGAAAATTCATCTCTTCTTTTGCACGATTATACATTTCATCTACTACTTCTGTTAAATCTATAATATCTCCAAAGATTTTATTCAAACGTAAAATGTTGATTACTTTTTTTAATAATTTAGCATCTCTTTCCATTAATTGTTCAATATTTTCTCGTCTTATTTTAATAGCAACAGTTTCACCTGTTTTTAATTTTGCCTTATGAACTTGGGCAATGGATGCTGATCCTACAGGAGTTTTGTTAATTTCTTCAAATATTTCACTAGGGGCACAATCATATTCCCGCATTAATATTTCTTCTACCTTATCGTATGGCATTGGTTTTACAGAATGCTTTAATTTTTGGAATTCATTACAATATTCTTTGGGAATTAAATCGTCACGAGATGATAAAATTTGTCCCATCTTTACAAATGTTGGCCCTAGTTCTTCTAAAGCTAGTCGAACATTTTTCGGAGTTATATCTTTTGTTAGCTTATACTTTTTAATAATGGCAATTATCTCACCTAATCTACTAGGGCTATTTTTCATTTTTTGTTTTGGTTTCTTCTTTCAATATTTTTAGTAACTCTTCTTTTTCTTCTTTACTTAATGATTTTACTTTTTCATGAAGGCTTTCCTTTGTCATATCTTCTTTTACTACTACAGTTACATTTTCCTTTAAAGTTTCCTTTATGTTATGTTTCAATTCTTCGTTGGCTACTTTTCCTTTTTCCAACATTTCTTCCCCTTTTTGTAGTAATTCTTTTTTTAATTCTTGGGCTTTATCGTTTGTCATAGACATAGCTCCTAAACCCATTAAAAATATGTTTTTTAATTCTTCTTTCATCTATTTACCTCTTTTCCTTTATTTGTTTTTTACTTTTGCTTTTACTTCATGATCAAAACTATCAGCAAAATATTTGATTTCCTTTTCTAAAAACTCTGATTTTATCCTTTTCCACTCTTCCTCATCTAAAACAAATTTTGTTTTTAATAACTCTTGATTTCTATTTACACAAAGAAATTTTATTGTCTCATAATCTGCTGAAACCTCGTTTTCTTGTTTTATCGCAATGATATCATCGCTTTGTTCATCAGGAAAATCACGTGTCATCAAAGTGCATGGATCTTTTGTGTATACTGTTTCATAATCTATAAAACTGCTTCCGTCTGGGCAATAGTGCTCTCTTCTTGATAGAATCCAGCAACTAACTGGTACCCAGCATTCTATTTCATCTTGAGAAGCAGCTTGTTTTCTCTCTATTACAGTTTTTTCTTGTTTTAATTTTGGCATGCAAGTATACATTTTTGGATAATTTATGTCTTTCATATGAACCCTCCTAGTTTCATTATAGCAAAATATTTACAAAAACAACATAAAAAGACACAAAGTGTCTTTATTTCCATCTCCAATTTTTTATGTATGGCATATCTTCTCCATTTTGTCTAATGTAAGATTTATGTTGTTTTAACATATCCTCACACCATTTGATCAAGACATCTTTTGTTTTTTGATACCTTGGAATATGTCTTATAGCATCCATTACTAAGTGGAAACGATCAATTTCATTTTGAACACGAATATCAAATGTTGTAGTGATTGTACCTTCTTCTTGATATCCATGAATATACATATTTCTGTTTGCTCTACTATAAGTTAGTTGCTCTATCAAAGCTGGATATCCGTGAAAGTTAAATATTACTGGGGTGTTTTTTGTAAACAATTTATCATACTCTTCTTCTGTTAATCCATGAGGGTGTTTTATTCTTGGAGCTAATTTCATTAAATCCACCACATTAATCACTCTGATTTTTATATCTTTCACACAGCTTCTTAAAATATCTACTGCAGCCATTGTTTCTAACGTTGGAGTTTCTCCACAGCAAGCCATAATAATATCTGGCTTTCCACCATCATTGCTGGCAAAATCCCATATGCCAATTCCCTTTGTACAATGTTCTTTTGCTTGTTCTTTTGTTAGCCATTGTGGACGAGGATGTTTGCTGGCAACAATAGCATTAATCTTATTTTTTGTTTTTATACAGTGGTCAAAACAAGATAGTAAACAGTTTGTATCTGGTGGTAAATAAATTCTTATAATATCGGACTTCTTTGTCGCAAGATGATTTAAAAATCCTGGATCTTGATGTGTGTAACCGTTATGGTCTTGTTGGAAAACATGAGATGTTAACAATACATTAAGAGAAGCAATTGGGGCCCTCCAAGAAATTTCTTTTGTTACTTTTAACCATTTTGCATGTTGAGAAATCATAGAGTCTACAATTCTAATAAAGGCTTCATAGCTGTGTATCATTCCATATCTTCCAGTTAATAAGTATCCTTCTAACATTCCTTCACAAACATGTTCTGATAAATAAGAATCCATTACTCTTCCTGTTGGTGATAAAAACTCATCAGTTTTATATATCTTTGAATTCCAAGTTCTATTTTCTTTTTCAAAAATATGATTTAGTCGATTTGAAAGTGCTTCGTCTGGACCAAAAATACGGAAATTTTTATTTTCTTTATTTAAAGCAAACAAATCTCTAATATAGTTTCCAAGCTCAATCATATCCTGCTTTTCTATATTTCCGGGCGTCGCTACATTTACTGTATAGTCTTCCCAATTTGGAGTAATTATCTCTTTTAATAATACACCGCCATTGGCATATTCGCTTTTTCCCATACATTTGGATGGTGTTGGAGCGAGCTCTCTAATCTCTTTTTTTACTCTTCCTTTTTCGTCAAACAATTCTTCTGGGTGATAACTTTTTAACCACTTTTCTAATAAAGGAAGATTCATTGGATTATCTCTAGTAATTGTAATTGGGACTTGATGAGCTCTAAAACTTCCTTCAATTTGTTTTTGTTCTATTTCTTTAGGGCCTGTCCATCCTTTTGGTGTTGTTAATACTAACATTGGCCATTCATGGTCTACAGTTGCTCTTCCCTTTAAACCATTAATTTCTTTTACTATTTTGTCTAGAGTTTTTGCCATTTCTTCATGGGCTTTTTGTGTATCTGTAGCAGTAACAAAGTACGGTTTCCATCCATGTCCATAAAAGAAATCTTCTAATTCTTCTTCTGTCATTCGACCAAAAATAGTTGGATTTGAAATTTTATAACCATTTCTATGAAGAATTGGTAATACGTAACCATCTGTTTCTAGATTCAAAAATTTATTAATATTCCATGATGTCGCTAGTGGTCCTGTTTCTGCTTCACCATCTCCAATAACACAGGCAGCAATTAATCCTTTATTATCTAATACAGCACCTGCAGCATGAGCTAGGCTATACCCTAATTCTCCACCTTCATGAATAGATCCTGGAGTTTCTGGAGCAACATGTGAAGATACTCCACCAGGAAAACTAAATTGTTTAAATAATCTTTTTAAACCTAATTCATCTTCAGTAATATTTGGGTAAAATTTTGTGTAAGTTCCATCCACATAGTTATTAGCAATCATTGCTTCTCCACCATGTCCCGGTCCTGATATATAAATCATTTTCAAGTTGTATTTTTTTATTATTCTATTTAAATGCATATAAATAAAATTTTGTCCAGGTGCAGTTCCCCAATGACCTACTACGTTTGGTTTTACATCACTATTTGCTAGTGGTTTTTTTAATAGTGGATTATCTAATAAATATAGTTGTCCTACTGATAGATAATTTAATACACGGAAATATTCGTCCATTAATTTTAATTCTTTTTTTGTAAGTGTTGCCATATTATCTCTCCTATCTTAATCATTATATATCAAAACAATGTATTTTTAAAGACTAAAATAAAAAAGGTATTTCTACCTTTTTTACTTGTTATTATGATTTATTAATTAAATCTTTTTTTCATTGTATAACCTAATCCAAATGTTCCAGCAATCATCATAACTAATAATGCTACTACATTAACATCTGCTGTATCAGGGTTTGCAGCTTTTACTTCTTCAAGTGCAACCAAAGCACTTTCAATATCTGCTGCCATTTTGTTTACTTCATCTTGTTCTAAAATTGTTTTATCATATTTAACTGAATTAATTGCTACAGTTAATTTCTTTAATGATTCTTCTGTATATAAATCTTTATTAAGCTTGTTAGCTTTATCAATTAAAGCATTAACTTTAGTATAATCAGCTTTAGTGATTGCAATTTCACCTTTTCCTGTTACTTCGCCAGTAACTTTGCCAGCTGTAATAGTGATTTTCCCACCTACAACATCTTCAATATCACCATTAATAGTTCCACCATTTATTGTAAATTCAGGTAATTTTGTTGGAGTTCCATCAACATCAATTTTTACATCACCATTAATGATTGCATTATCAGAAATAACAGTGCTTACTTGATTGTATTTATCATCCCAACTTAATGTATAAATTGCCTTCGACCCTTCTGTTTTAGCATTTAAAGTTCCACCATTCATTGTTAATTGACCCCAATTTTGAATAGCACTACCAGTTTCATTTTCTGTAGTAACTACTCCACCAGTCATATTGATAACACCGTTGTCATCATTCTTTAAAGCGATGAAACCATTAACAATTTCTCCACCTTTCATATTGAAAGTAGCTTCTAAGTTACGAATTGCTGAACTAAATCCAGAAGTTCCAAAAACTTTACCGCCTTCCATAGTGAATGTTCCACCATTGTTATCCAATACATACCATGAATTTCCACCATTAGTTTTTGGATCAGTACCTGCTTCTTTAGAACGAATTAATGTACCATTTACTAAAGTAGCTGTTCCATTATTTACTAAAGCTCCTCTTCCATGAGATACATTATCTAATGTACCATTTCCAGTAATAGTAAGTGTGCCCTTATTAGTAACTGTATGACTTCCTTCCTTATTTGTTAAAGTATATCCAGCTAAATCTAAAGTAATTGTAGAATTCTTAGCAATTTCTACACTTTCTGTAACATTTTTTAATAATGTTACTGTTTTGCCGTTTGCATTGTTGATAGCTTCTTGTACTGTAGCATATTCTATATCACCAACTATAGCAACTGCATTATCTAACGCATATACAGTTGGCACGATGAACATACTAGCAGCCATCATAATAACAAAAAACATTACCTTTTTCATATTATCATCCTTTCTTTGGCTATCTTAATTATAACATATGTTTCTATAAAAATATCATCTAATTTTGTCTTTTTTTACCTTTTTGTCATTTTTCTAATTTTTTCTTTACAGTCGTGATATAATTTATAAGAGGTGGACTATGAAAAAAAATATAAACCGCGAGCAATATCAAAAAAAATTAAGGCGAAAAAAAAGAAGATTAAGACCACGTCTTTGGTTTTTTTTAGTATTAGTAACTATCTTTATAACCATGATAATATATTCATGTTCTACACTTTTTAATTGGAATCAAGATAATAAAGATGTTAAAAAAATTGAAGAAGTTATTGAAAATAATGTTCAACCAGTTGAAAAAAAAGAACAAGGTAATTTGGTTAATCCTCCAACAGAAAAAGATAGCGATTATTGGTATTATGTAAATGTTCCATTCTATGATGTTGATTTTTCTAAACTTTTAAAGAAAAATCCTGATACAGTCGCCTTTATTCATGTACCAAACACAAATATTAACTATCCTATCGTTCAAACAAATGATAATGAGTATTATTTGAATCATGCTTTTGATAAAAGTAAAAATGATGCTGGTTGGGTCTATATGGATTATCGTAATTCTAGTAATTTTTCTAATGATAATACAATTATTTATGGACATGGCCGAGTTAATAAAACTGTTTTTGGATCTTTAAAAGATACTTTAACCGATAAATGGCAAAGTGATAAAAGTAATTATGTAATTCAAATTTCTACTCTAACTACTAATTTTGTTTATCAAATATTTTCTATTTATACAATAAAAAGTGAAAGTTATTATATCACCCCAGCCTTTTCAACAACCGAAAAAAAAGAGAATTGGCTTTCTACTATGAAAAAAAGAAACATTGCTCCTATTGATACTAACATTAATGTTAATGATAAAATTATTACTTTATCTACTTGTCAAAATAATAATGGAGGTAGAATAGTAGTTCAAGGAAAACTAATAAAAGAGCAACTAAAATAAAATCAAATAATTTAACAAAAAAACAAGTATAAATCTATTCGATACTTGTTTTTTTGGGCTTTTTTACATATTGCCTAGATAATTCTAATACTTTTTACGAGGCTCTTTTGTTTTTCTACAGTTTCAGGAGCAATAGAAGCTGCCAAATCAGTTTTACCTTTATCACCCATACAATTACGTCAGTTATAACTCTCCTAAAACTTTTATCATAATCTGTAGCAACCATTCGTTGGTCTTCTAAAGGTTTAACATTTTCTGCTTGAAAATTATTTAAAGTTATTTTTACACCTCTTATTATTTGCTTATAATTATTTCTTCTATCGTCAAAACCTTTTCTTACAATTGTTAATGTATTGGAAATACTCCAACTTTTTCTTTTTTCACCTAGTCTATTCAATATGTATAAAAGGTTAAAATCAGCTTTTGTACACAATGATAACCTATTATTTTTAAATTTTACTTCTTTATCAGCTTTATTATGTATTGTTTCAAAATAGAGATTTTGCATTTCTTGCGGTATTTTTTTCATTTTCTAATTTCATTAATATTTCTTGAAACAATCCATGAAAATTATCAAAAAAGATACCAAAATAGTCATTCTTATTCATTTGGTATCTACCTTCCTCATGTGTCATATATGCTTTTTATAAATAATATCGTCAACTAAAAAAGAGAATTTTAAAATTTATCTAATATTATATTATAAATTATCTAATATTTGTTTTTATTCTATACTCTTAAGTGATTCAATCATATCAATTTTCTTTAGTGAAAAATACAAGATTATATTTACTAATATGGCGAAAGACATGGTTATTAAAATTGCATATAGATAACTAGGCCAAGCAATGGTAGTATCAAACATCAACATATCTATTTCACAGGTTTTAATAATATACATTGTTAAGATATTTCCAATTCCCAATCCTAATAATATTCCTATCAAAGTTAGAATCGTATTTTCTCTATTAATATATTGATAAACTTCTTTATCATAGAAACCTAACACTTTAATTGTTGCCAGTTCTCTTCTTCTTTCACTAATATTTACACTAGAGAGATTGTATAAGACTACAAAGGCTAGTGCTCCCGCTGATACGATTAGTATTAAAGAAACGTAGGCAAAGTTATCCATTGTATCATCAAAAATATGTCTTGTTGACGATGTAAATGTAATACTTGATACACCTGGTATTTCTTTTAGTTTACTCGCAAATTCTTTTTCCTCTTTTTCTGTCATATTTTTTGTTTTTACCAATACCGTATTATATTCATCTTCTTGATATTCAGATTTTGGAAGATAAATATAGTGGAATAAGTAGTTTTCTGTAATATGTGCTATCTTTTTTTCATATTTATCTGTACCAGTAAATTTTAATACATCATTTTCTTCTACCTCTAATAAATTAGCTAGTTTTTCAGTAATAATAATTCCGTTATTTAAATTATAGTGTTCGTTAGTTTTTCTATCTTGAAGTTTGATAAATCCATCAGAATCTTCTTTTGGTATTACTAAAGTTACTGACTGATTTGTATCTTTATTATCGATCGTAACCGCTTCTTCTTGTACTTCTAATATATCTTTTATTTTTTTATTCTCTTTTATTTTATTTATAGTTTCATTTGTTTTTTCTTCATTTAAAGCGATTTTTGCTTGATAGCTAAATATTTCTTCATACTGATGAGGTACCATTTTTACTATACAGTCTTTTAGTCCAAATCCTGCTAGAATTAATCCTGTACATCCAGCGATACCTATGATTGTCATTAAAAATCTTTTCTTATAGCGGAATACATTTCTAACTGTTACTTTATGAGAAAATGATAGATGATTCCAGATAATTGGGATTCTTTCTAAAAGTACTCTTTTTCCTGCTGCTGGTGCCACTGGTCTCAATAAGTTTGCTGGGGACTCTTTTAATGTTTTTCTACAAGTATAGATGGTTGCTCCTAAAGTACAAAGAAGCGCTATTATCATTCCTTGGAAAGTAAGGGAGGCATAATAACTTAATTTAATATCACCTAGTCGATACATGTTTTTATACATTTCAAAGCATAGTTCTGGTAGTAATCTATAACCAATTACTACACCAATGATTGATCCTATGATTGTAGCAAGAGTTGCATAAAGTATATATTTAAACATAATTGCTGAATCTTTATAACCTAAAGACTTCAATGTACCGATTTGGCTTCTTTCTTCTTCTACCATTCTTGTCATCGTTGTTAAACAAATCAAGACGGCGACAATAAAGAATACTAGTGGAAAAACTTTGGCTACATTATCAATTCTTTCTGTATCTTGTTCATATTGATAAAAACCAGCGTTAGAATCAATATCTAGAACATACCATTCCTCACCTGTTACTTTTTCTTCTTGTAATGTTTTTCTAATATCTGTTTTTGCTTTTTTTACAGTGTCTTCATATTTTTTACTAAACCTGCTTTCCTCTGCAGCGAGATTAATATAAGCAGTTGTTTTGACAGGACTTATAATATTTGTCTCATTCATATATAAATAGTAATCAATCGTTCCTGATAGTAAATTTGTAGAATCACGTTCTGTTGAAATATATAAGGGGCTTTCTACATATCCAGTTACTGTTACTGTTTTATTATTTATTAAGTTAGAATCTATAGTAATTTTATCTCCTATTTTTATTTCACTTCTAAAATCATTATCAACAACTACTTCGTCAACTTTTTCTGGCATTTTACCTTTGATTAATTTGGGAGTGTTTATTTTATCCTCTTTATTATAGGAAATAATCTTTGTTGCATAATCTTCTTTTTTTGTTGTAATAGCATCAAAGCTATAACCTGTTTCTACATTATATTTCTCTTCTAGTTTTTTTTCTACTTCTTCTCTTATTCCGTAGTTTGATGTGATAAAAATATCATACATGTTAGTTTTCTCATAATAGTTATCTAGGGTATTTTTCATATCAGGAGCTACTGCTCTAATACCTGCGAAAAAACCTACTCCTAATAAGACAATTACTAGAATAGAAATAAATCTTTTACTTGTTTTTACCATGCAGACAATGGTTTCTTTTAATAGTTTTTTCATTACCAGTTAATATCCTCTACTTTTTGTGGATGCTTATTTATGGTTGTTTCTTCTGCTTTTCCGTTTTTAAATCTAATAATTTTGTCTGCAATTGGGGCAATCGCACTGTTGTGAGTAATGATAATTACTGTCATTTTATCTTTTCTTGCTAGCTTTTCTAACACTTTTAAAATCTGTTTTCCTGTCTCATCATCTAAAGCTCCTGTTGGTTCATCTGCAAGTAGAATTTTAGGACTTTTCGCAACTGCTCTAGCAATTGCTACACGCTGTTGTTCCCCTCCAGATAACTGGGCCGGAAAATTATTTAGCCGATTTTCTAAGCCTACTGCTTTTAATGTATTTACAGGTGATAAGTGTTTTTTACATATTTCTGTTGCTAGTTCTACATTTTCTTTGGCTGTTAAGTTTTGTACTAGGTTATAAAATTGAAAGACAAAGCCAATATCATTTCTACGATATTTAATTAGTTCCTTATTTCTATATTTCGTTATATCTTTACCATCAATAATTACTTCTCCAGAGGTTACCTTATCCATTCCACCTAGAATATTTAAAGCGGTTGTCTTCCCTGCTCCGGATGGTCCTAGTATAACTACTAATTCTCCTTTATCTATGGCGAATGATGTCTCATTTAAAGCGATTACTTTTGACTCTTTTTCTCCATAAATCTTACTTACATTCTTAAATTCGATATAGGCCATAGTATCCCTCCTATCTATACTTGTATTATAACACTTTTTTGTGAAAAAAAAGAGAAAACGACAGGTTTTCTCTTTAAATTGCATAAAGTAAAATACTAAAGAATTGAAGTGTTGATCCCGCTAAGACAAAAAAGTGAAAGATCGAGTGAAAATATCTTTTTTTAGAGCCAATGGCGTATAGAACAGCTCCAACGGTATAAGCAATTCCACCAGATATTAATAATATCAGTCCAGGTTTTGGTAATAGTGATGAAATACTATTATAAGAAAAGATAATCATCCAGCCCATAATTAAGTACATAATCGTTGAAGGAATTTGAAACTTTTCCAAATTAATAGCATTTAATAATACACCGATTATAGCACTTGCCCAGATAATCCCAAAAATAATCCAGCCTGTTTTTCCACCAATTAGACTTAGACAGTACGGAGTATAACATCCTGCAATGAATAAATAGATATCACAATGATCTAATATCCGAAACACTTTTTTTGCTTTTAATTTTGGACTTAATGCATGATATAGACAACTAATTAGGTACATAATAATCATAGTAGAACCATAGATACATGAGGAAACAATTCCTATTGTATTATGATTTCTAGCAGAGAAGACAACAGTTAATACTAAAGCTGTTATTCCTAATAGAACACCTATCCCATGAGAGATAGAGTTTATTAATTCTTCTCCTAATGTATATTTAGGTATTGTTACTTTTTTCATAATTTCTCCTTTTTACTATACATTTTATTATATATTAAAATATATTTTTTATATAGTTCATTTGTTAAAATAGCTTTCACTTTTTTATTTATTATACAATATCTATAGAAAAAATGCTTACTTTTCTAATAATATTATTAGGAGAAGTTCTATTTTATTCTAAATAAAATGACACTCATTCCTTAGAATCAGTGTCTGTTTTTTTATTCTATGAATTTATACCCCTACACTTTTTGTTTCTGGTAGAGTTGATGCTCCATCAATTACGATGCCTTGACCAGTAATGTAAGTAGATTCATCGCTTGCTAAGAAAGCGGCAAGTTCTCCTAGTTCTTCTATTGTACCAAGACGTCCCATCGGAATACCTGAGGCTATTCCATCTACTACACTTTGCGGATTATTGGCATTAGAATCTTTAGCAATTCCTTCTACCATTGGAGTCATAATATATCCTGGCATAATAGCATTTACATTAATATTATTTTTTACTAATTCCATAGCAAGACCTTTTGTAAAACCTAATAATGCTGCTTTAGTTGTAGCATAAGCTACTTCTCCTGTATCTGCGACCATTGGTCCTGTTACACTAGATAGATTTACAATTTTACCATAATTATTTTTAATCATATATGGTACTACTACTTGTGTCATGTTCCATGTACCTTTGATATTGATATCAAAATGATTATCTCTTACCTCATCTGACATTTCTGTAAATGGTACTAATTTAGCAATACCAGCATTATTTACTAATATATCAATTTTTCCTTTTTTAGCTATAATATCGTTTACTATTGCTGTTAACATATTTTTATCTCTGATATCAGCATTGTATCCCATTACTTTTGGATTTTGTAATTCCTGTAGTGTTTGTTGTAATTTATCAGAATAATCAATAATTACAACATCTGCTCCATATTTCAAAAATACTTTTACAATTCCTAAGCCATTTCCCATAGCTCCACCTGTAATAACCGCTACTTTTCCATCTAATTTCATATTGCACGCTCCCTTATATTATTCAATATAAGTGTATCATGTTTATTTTATCTTTTCTAGTTTTTTATAATTCTACTTTTTTGTTTTGTTAAATTTTATACTTTGACATTACTTTCCTAACTTTTTCTTCGCTATCTAATTTCGTTCTACTAAATAAGTCATATATTGGAACATCTATACTATTTTCATTCAATATTTTATTTACAGTTTCTAAATGGTCTAACACTTGATTTTCTGTATAAATTATTCCTTTTTCATTATTCTGCATTAAATGAATAGGTAATGTTAAACAGGTTAGATTTTTTAGAGAAACTTTGTTTTTTATTTGCACTTCATCTGGTAGATCACTATATCTTTTCTTTTCTAATCCTAAGATTCTCATTGTCTCTAAAGAATCCCAGTCAAAAATAGTAGGTGCAATTAATGTTGGTGTGATTATGTTTAAGTTTTCTTTTGTAAATCCTAGAGATAAAGAATTTGCTATATAACATTGATATGCAGTATATCCTTTATAAAAACTTCTTCCTTGATATGGTCTAGCATTCTTTTTCTCATTATCACAAAAAGAAATATAATCTAGTCCTTGAAAGCCTCCTTTTGTTGTATCTAAATCCTTTTGTAATCGTCTCGAATATAAATATCCGTCTTGAATTATCTTCTCTAACTTTTCTAATGATTTGTCTATATCATAATAGTCTTCATTCACTTCTATGGCATGATATAAAGTCTCTTTTTTTAACATATTCTCTCCCTTGGCTAATTATTATATATTCTTTTTTGGTTTTGTCAAAAAAAGAGATGGTCTCATCTCAATTTTTATTCGCAGATTGTACCACCCCATTCTACTGCCGTAAATCCTTCTCTTGTAAAATGTGGTAGTTCTTGTTCTTCTGTTTTTACTTCTTTATCTACTTTCTTTATATTAATTGCTACTCCTAATAAGGAATCTGGTTTTGGTATTATCATTAATTCATTTTCTTCTTGTTCTGGATAAAGATACAAGGCCGGCTTATCCCAACTATGATCTAAAGGTATATTATTTATTATTTGACTACCTGCAAAAAACCAAGCTGGAATTGGTATCAAGAATAATGGTGCTAAAAATATTAATATTTTTTCCTTTGTTTTTATTCCACTAATCAAAAAATAAATACTTGATACTAAATTTATTATGAAACTCCATAATAATATACCAAAAGGACCAAGAACAATTCCTTTTGGGATACTTGGAATGTAATTACTTACTATACAAAGAATGCCCATGAGTAATAGGTCTAGCCCTACTAGTATTAATGCAAAATACATTTTCTTTTTTGTTTTCTTATCTAACTCTTTCATACTCTCACCTATTTTAAGTGTAGCATAACTTTGCATTTTTATTATAAAAAAAAGACTGTAAATACAGCCTTTTACATTTATTTAGAAATTACTTCACAGATTAAGTTAGAGATTTCTGTTGGATTATCGATTGGTAGTCCAGCAATCATTTTAGCTTCACTATAAAGGATTTTTGTATATTTCTTGAATTCTTCTTTGTCCTTTTTATATAAAGCTTTTAACTTTTTAGCAATTGGGTGTTTTTCATTAATTTCTAATACTGTTTGTGCTCTGATTCCCATGTCATTTGGCATAGCATCAAACACTTTTTGCATTTCGATAGAAACGTCCCCCTCACTAGTTAAACAAACTGGATGAGTTTTTAATTTATTTGTAAATCTTACCTCTTTTACTTCTTTGATTTCTTCTTGCATGTCTTTTAATAAATCTTCATTTTCTTCATTTACTTTTTTAGTTTTTTCTTTTTCTTCTTCTGTTTCTAGATCTAAATCTCCATTTTCGACATTTGCAAATTTCTTTCCTTCATATTCCTGAATCGCTGTGATTGCAAACTCATCTACATAATCTGTTAAATATAAAATATCATAGTCTTTTTCCTTTACTTGTTCTACTTGTGGAAGTGAATCAATTTTAGCGATTGATGCACCTGATGCATAATATATTTTTTCTTGTCCTTCAGGCATATTGTCTACATATTCCTTTAGGGTTATCAACTTATCTTTTTTAGATGAGTGGAACATGATTAAGTCTTTTAATTTATCTTTATCTTTACCAAATTCATTATAAATTCCATATTTTAATTGAACACCAAAAGTCTTAAAGAATTCTTCATACTTTTCTCGGTCTTCTTTTAACATGTTTTCTAATTCTTTTCTGATTTTAGACTCAATATTTTTAGCTATTAGTCCTAAGCTTTTAGACTTTTGTAAAATCTCTCTTGAGATATTTAATGATAAATCTTCGGTATCAACAATTCCTTTTACGAAACTAAAGTAGTCTGGCAATAAATCTGCACATTTATCCATGATTAGAACACCACTTGCATAAAGACTAAGTCCTTTTTCGTAATCCTTTGTATAATAATCGTATGGTGCGTGACTTGGGATAAATAATAATCCATTATAAGAGCACATTCCTTCTACAGATGTTTGAATTACTTTTAATGGTTTATCAAAATCATTGAGCTTATCCATATAGAAGTTATTATATTCTTCTTCTGTTACTTCACTTTCTTTCTTTTTCCATAAAGGAACCATACTGTTGATAGTCTCTATTTCTTTTTTATCTTCATATTCATGCTTTTCTTCATCTTTTAATTCATGTTTTGTTACTTCCATTTTAATTGGATAGCGAATATAGTCTGAATATTTTTTTATTAACTCTTTTAGATTGTACTCTTCTAAGTATTCACTATAGTTTTCTTCCTCTGTATCTGGTTTAATATGTAAAGAAATTTTTGTACCATTGTGTTTTTTATCACATTCTTCGATACTATATCCTTCTGCACCAGTAGAAATCCATTTATAACCTTTTTCACTATCTACAGATTTTGTTTCTACCTCAATGCAGTCACTTACCATGAATGCTGAGTAGAAACCAACACCAAACTGTCCGATAATATCTACTTTATCTTTTTTTGTCATGTTTTCTTTGAAACTTAGTGATCCAGACTCTGCTATGGTACCTAGGTTTTTGTCCAATTCTTCTTCTGTCATACCAATACCATTATCTTCAATTACTAGGATTCTATTGTCTTTATCATAATCAATTTTTATCTCTAGCTTATCCTTTTTTACTTTTATTTTCTTATCTGTTAGAGAACGATAATATAATTTATCAATCGCATCACTAGCATTTGATATTAGTTCTCTTAAAAAGATATCTTTATTTGTATAAATAGAATTAATCATTAAATCTAATAATCGTTTAGATTCTGATTTAAATGCTTTTTTCTTCATTCTTCCATCTCCTTCATATACTTTATTTATAGCACCTTAATTAGCAGTTGTCAATATAGAGTGCTAATTTTTTTCTTTAGAAAAAGTCATTATAGCATGACTTTGTCCAATTCTTTTTGTAGTTTATTTTCTTTGTCTTCTAATATTATAATTTCTTTTCTGCTTTTATTTGATAACGGGATTGAAGTTATGATATTATCTTTAATCACTTGCAATCTTTTTTTATCTACACCTAAACATAAATAATTATATTTTTCTTCTTTTTCAAGAACTTTTACTTTTAAAAATGCTTTTTCTATATTGTTCTTTATTGCTTTTAACACTTGATAAGTATAACTACTATATACCAAGTTTTTATCATCACAAAAAATATTTAATATTTTAGCATGATCATTATATTCTATGATTAATAAGTGGTTTTCTATAATAGCATAATATTTTCCATTTACTCTCTCTAAAAAAGATAGATTTCCTTCGATTAGTTTTTTCTCATCTTTTAATACCGGGAAAAATTCAATTAAATTATTCTCCCATAAATCACAATTTAGACTTGCTTGATATTCAATTAAATCATTTGTGTTCATAACTACAGACAAGATTTCCATAGCTAATTCCCCCATGATATTAGGCACATGTTCAAACATTAAAGCCATTGTTTCAAAAAGAAACTTCCACTCTTTTGGTAAATATCTTGTCATATGAAAGTCATAAGTCTTTTTATCAATATGGATATCTAAATCTATTTTAAAGTTATCTATATTTTTATTTCGTTTATCTCTAGTTTCTTTTTTTTCATATTTTGAAAGTTTGGCCTTGACTTGATCTACAATATAAGTAACACTATTTATATTTATAAATTGATAACAAAAATACTCTTCTATTTTATTTGTATCTATTATATCCATGGGGATATATAACACTTTGAATTTCTCTATACTGCTACTATATACTAAAGCTAAATAAAAATTAGCATTATTATAATTTGCAATATGAATTTCTATTATTGGATATTCTTTTTTCTTTTTAATAATTTTTTTTATTAATTCTTTTTTATCTTTATGACGCATACCTAACCCTTTTCTTTACTACAATTTTATTATAGCATGCTTTCTTATGTTTTTGTTATGTTTGTACGTTTTTTTACTTTAATTGTCATCTTTTGTGTTAATTGTTAGTTTACACTATTCTAAACTTTCTGCCCAGGATACTATTTTATCCCAGGTGGCAGGACCTACTACGCCATTTTCTGGTAAGCCATATTTTTTTTGAATGGCTTTGATAGATTCTTCTGTTAAATCATCAAATGTTCCATTTATTCTTACTCCTGGTATTTGATGTGTTTTATCACAGATGGTATATAGAAATTTTTGTAAATTTTCTATATCATCTCCCGTCATACCTTTAGATAAAAATATACCAGGATATATTTTATCTTCATAATATAGATATTCTGAAGGAATTTCTGTTTTTGTCTGGTTATATGCTGTTACTAAGTCATTCCATGTTTCTCTATCAACAATTCCAGTAGCGTCTTTTCCATTTGCTGTTTGAAAAGACATTAACATTTCTTGCGTATTTTCTGTGAAATCTTCTCCCGAAAGGTTTAGTTTTGGAATGTTATTATTAAAATAGGATAAAAAGTTCAAAAGATAATTTAATATTCTAATATATGGTCCACTTTCCCCTAATGCTAGTGTATCTCCATAAGGAAATTCCACTTCTTCAATAGCAATTCCTTCTCCTGCCAAATCTGCTATTTTTTTTACAGCATTATATAGATATTTTACTTCATACCAGGTAGCTTTATCCACTTCTCCTGTAATTGGAAGATCAAATACTTCTTGGAATTTTCTTACACTTTCTTCCATATCTGTTGTAAAAAATATATTTTCTTCTTCTATTTTTGGAATCGCTGGATAATTATTGCTAATTCTATTTAATTGTACTTTTAACTGTCTTACAAAGTTTCCCGCTGATCCTAGACGAAATGGAAACCCAGGATACGATGGAACGTTAGGAGATACTGGGGCATTGTAAATTATTTCTATATCATCTCCATAATATCTTTTTAATATTTCTATTGGGGAAAAGCCTTGTTTTGCTAAATCAACACTTCCCCATTGGGATAGTCCACTGCAAGTAGTATTAATACCATCACAATAAGTTGCAAATAGGGGTTGAATCTGCTCTCCTTTTACAATGTAGTTATTAAATATGTCATCTACAATTTGAGAAATTGTTTCAAAAAATTGAGAATCTTCTTGAAAAGTTTGGTCATATGCTGGTGATGATGTAATATCAAAATTATATCCTTGAGATGGATACCATTCGTTATAAATTCTATTTAAAGCATAAGAAATTTGAGCAAGAATATTAGCTTTAATTGCATCCGTTGGCCATGATGGATAGATTTCATTAGATGCCACATTTTTTATATATTCTGGGAACGATACCGTTATATTTTTAGCAGCACTATCTGGTGGACCTAAGTGTACTACTATTTCTGTTGGTACTATTGGAGTTCTTGCAGCCATATTATTTTTCTCCTTCCATATCGACTTCCGGAATCATTTTAATATATTGAATTACTCCTGTATTTCCAAATATCGCAACATCATATTTTTTTATTCTTTCGTATCCCTCATGAATTGCTGTTACATCATAGACAGTATATTTAGGAGTAGAGCCAGGCTTATAATCTGTATCTTCCTCTGGGGATGGTAATTCGATATTACTAATCATTCCACTAGAATCTGTTTTACCAGCGAAAAACAGAACCTTTTTTCCATCTATATCTTTTGTGATAATAATGTCTGTATCAGGAATTGGGATTGCTTGATATGCAGTAAATACTTCTACCTTCAACCTTCCAGTAGATGGATTCTCTTTTATAAACTCCTGATAACTTTCTGTTTTTTTAAATTCTTCAAAGCTTACTAAATTCATTATAATTCCCTCACTTTCAGCACTTGACCTATTTGTAAGCTAGTAGAGGTTAAATTATTTAAATCCATTAAGTTTATTACTGATGTATTATAGCGCCTTGCAATATCATATAAATTATCTCCTTTTTTTACCGTATACGTTTCATATTTTGGTTCTATATACCCTTCTCCGAAACATTCTTTTCCTATTATCGTTGGAGTTTCCTCTGTGGGTATTCTTAGAATTTGTCCAACAGAAAGAATAGTTGTTTGTAAATTATTAGTTTGCATAATGTCATCTACTGTTGTATTAAATAATCTTGCAATGCTGTAAAGACTATCTCCTGCTTTTACTTCATATTCTTTATAGTCGGTAGTGATGTTGGTTGTTGGAATTTTTAATATTTGTCCTATCGATAATAGATTGCTTGATAACCCATTTGCTTGTTTTATTGTTTCTACCGTTATCTCATATTTTTGTGCAATTGCATAAAGACTGTCCCCGCCTTTTACTATATATGTGATATAAGCTTCTTCTGTTTCTCCTTCCGTCGGTACTTTTAGCTGTTGTCCAATGGAAAGAGATGTTGTTTTTAAATTATTTAGTTCTATTAACTCATCTACTGTCGTATTGTATTGCTTAGCTATTTCATATAATGTATCTCCTGCTTTGACTGTATAGATAGTTGTATTTTGATTTATTGGTATTTTTAGTTCCTGTCCTACAGATATTGTATTATTAGTTAAATTATTTTCTCTTTTAATTGTTTCTATGGGAATTCCAAATTGTCTACTAATACCATATAGAGTATCTCCCTTTTGTACTATATAGTTTCTCATACTTCACCTCAGTTTAATATATGTATTTAGGTAAATTATTATCTCTTTTTTCTGATATTTAACATATCTTATTAATGAAAGGAGGAAACATATGTTACCAAATTGGAATCAAAACGATGATTGCCCAGAACGTCCAAGGCCAAATCGTCCTAGGGTAGTCTTTTGTCTTTTCCCTACTGGTCCTACTGGAGCAACCGGCGGAATTACTGGGCCTACTGGACCTACGGGGGCTACTGGTCCTACGGGTCCTACTGGACCTGCGGGAAGTGGTCTTACCACATTAGGATATTTTCCTGATTTCGCATCTTTTATTGCTGCTCATCCTACAGGAAACCCTGGAGACTCTTATGTTGTAGGTGGAACTGTTTATATGTGGGATGCAGCTACCGCCAGCTGGGCTGCAACTCCTATTATCCCAGGACCTACTGGGCCTACGGGGGCTACCGGTCCTACCGGATCTACAGGTGCTACTGGTGCCACTGGACCTACGGGGGCAACTGGTGCCACACCAAATTTAACTATAGGTACTGTATCTACTGGTACTCCTGGTAGTACGGCTTCTGCGAGCATTACGGGGGTTAGTCCAAATTTCGTGCTTAATTTAACTCTTCCTCAAGGGCCTACAGGAGCTACCGGAGCAGCTGGTGCGACTGGAATCACTGGACCTACAGGTGCAACTGGACTTAGTGTTACTGGTCCTACCGGACCTACGGGGGCTAGCGGTGTTGCCGGTGCCACAGGACCTACGGGTGCTACCGGTCCTAGTGTGACTGGACCTACTGGTCCTACTGGAGCTAGCGGTGCTAGTATTACTGGTCCTACCGGGCCTACAGGAGCCACTGGGCCTAGTGTTACTGGTCCTACCGGACCTACAGGTGCTAGTGGTGCTGCCGGTGCGACTGGTGCCACTGGACCTACAGGTGCAACCGGTGCGACTGGTGCCACAGGACCTAGCGTTACTGGTCCTACCGGACCTACAGGAGCTAGTGGTGCAACTGGTGCGACTGGACCTACCGGACCTAGCGTTACTGGACCTACTGGACCTACGGGGGCTAGTGGTGCAACTGGTGCGACTGGACCTACTGGACCTAGCGTTACTGGACCTACCGGACCTACTGGTCCTACTGGTGCCACTGGACCTACTGGACCATAATCTGTATAAAAGTTCTCATCTTGAGAACTTTTTATTATTTCTTTTATTTCTTCATTTTTATCTTCTTATTACATATAGTTAAAAGAAAGGGTGAATTTATGAAAGTATGTGTTTATGCAATTTCTAAAAATGAAGAGAAATTTGTAACGAAATGGGTCAATTCTATGAAGGAAGCGGATGAGATCTATGTCTTAGATACTGGTTCTACTGATAATACTGTCTCCTTGTTAAAAGAGGCCGGTGTACATGTGAAACAAGAAATCATTTCTCCATGGAGATTTGATGTTGCGAGGAATAAATCGTTAGAACTTGTTCCGGACGACTGTGATATTTGTGTTTGTACAGACTTTGATGAGGTCTTTGAACGAGGCTGGCGTGAAAAAATTGAAAATGCTTGGGATGAGAATACTACTCGCTGTCAATATACTTATCATTGGAGTCTGGACGAAAAAGACCAACCAATCGTTAGTTTCTTTTTAAATCAAGTTCACAAAAAGAAAGGTTATCAATGGACTCATCCTGTTCATGAAGTATTGTCTTACACTTTAGGGGAAGAAGTAGTCGTAAGTTGTCCTGATGTCGTTTTAAAGCATTATCCTGACTCTTCCAAATCAAGAAGTAGTTATTTACCATTACTTGAACTTTCTGTTCGTGAAGATCCAGATGATGATAGGAATATGCATTATCTTGGACGAGAATATATGTATTATGAGATGTGGGATAAAGCTATTGAAACTCTAAAAAAACATCTAACTTTGCCTAGAGCAGTTTGGAAAGATGAGCGAGCTGCTTCGATGCGTTTTATAGGTCGCTGTTACAAAAATATAAAAAATTATGATGAAGCTAGATGCTGGTATGATTTAGCTATGAAAGAGGCACCACATTTGAGAGATGCTTTCGTTGAAAAAGCCTTGATGGAATATGAGTTAGAGCATTATGAAGTAGTTGAAGACTTGTGTTTTCGAGCCTTAGAAATTAAGTCTCACGAACAAACTTATATTAATGAGCCTTTTAGTTGGGATAGTACTATTTATGATTTATTATCTATTAGTGCTTATCATTTAAAAAGATATTCACAAGCTGTTTATTTTGTGGATATTGCTTTAACTTATTTACCTAATGATACTCGATTGATGAATAATAGAAAAATATTTAAAGAAAAAGAAAGCTAATTTTTGCTTTCTTTTGTCATCCCAGGAAACAAATCTATTCTACCCTCTTTATAACTTTCTAGTACTTTATTCCAAATAACACTCTCTACAAACCTGCCTTTCTTAGGATGCATTAAGTAGCGAATGGTTAATTCAATATGGTCATCTACAATTTTTGTATATATTGTAGGATCGTATTTATTAAAATATACTCTATTTGTGGTATTGATATCATTAATCTGAGCTTTCATTTTTTTAGGGATATTTTTGATTACTTCTATATTATTTACAATTTTATATAATTCCTGCTTATTTTTTACTAAATCGCAATCCATAGTAACTTTTACTGTTAATTCATCCCAAATATATTTAAACCCTTTATTTAGATTTCTCACTGGTTCAGAAAACACAATAGAGTTTGGAAAAGTTACAATTACTCCTGTTGATTGGCCATGTTTTTCATCAGTAGAGATTTCTAATACTTCAAAGTTTAGGGAGGAAATATTCATGACATCTCCGCGTATATCTTTTACTTCTATTCTATCTTCTACTTGAAATGGTTTTTTTACTTTTATATAAATTCCACAGAAGAAGTTTAAAATAATTTCGCGTAAAGCAATTGTCATTGCTGCTGAAGTAACACTAATTAGAGTCATTAAATTTTGAATGTAGTCATTCCATATAAATAATAAGAAAATGACTTCTGTTACATTTAAAACAATTTGAATTGCTTGATTAATAAAATATTCTTTTCTTCCTTCTATCTTTTTTCGAATTGTTCTTCTACCAATTTTTTTAAAAAAAGTAAATAATATCAATACAATTGTAGTTGATAAGATTAAAGAAATATATGTTTCATTTATTGTAGTTAATCCACTTAAATACTTACAAAATCTATCAAAATACTCCATACTATTCCTCCCTTATGGGTTATCATTATATCATTTTTTATATTTTTTTTGAAGTTATCTAACTAAATCTATGTTATACTAGACATATTATTGACACTTTGGAGGTATATATTTTATGGTTATTGGAATTATTGGAGCTTTTGATGAAGAAGTTGAGAAATTCATTGAAGTTTTTAAGTTAAAAAAAGAACAAGACGTGATTTGGGATATTTATTTGGGAGAATATCAAGAAAAAAAGTTAGTTGTATGTCGTTCAGGAATTGGGAAAGTAAATAGTGGAGCAATGACACAGTATCTTATTGATTATTTTCATGTTGATTTGATTATTAATTCTGGGTGTGCTGGCAGTTTACTTAGTAAAGTGAAAATTATGGATGTTATTGTTAGCAATTACGTTACTTATCATGATTTCCAACCTACTAGAATTATGGAATATAGTGTTCCTGAACAAGGAAAAGTTAGTGCTTCTACTAAATTAATTCATATTGCAGAAGATGCTTTAAAAAAGTTAGAAGTGGATAATTATTATATTGCTCCTATTGCTAGTGGGGATTGTTTTGTTACTGATGCTAAAATGAGAGATTATATTTATAAAACCACGGGAGCTTATGCTGTTGATATGGAAAGTGCTTCTATTGGACATATTTGTAAATTAAATCATATTCCTTTTTTATCGGTTCGTACTATTTCGGATTTCTCTGATGGAGAGGAAGATTTTGAAGTTATCGCTGCTTACAAATCCAGCCAATTAGTTAAAATTATGATTGAGGCATTATAAAAAGATAGCTTATTATTGTTCGTTAGCTATCTTTTTTAATTCGTTAAATAGAAACTCTTTGGCTTGTTCATTTTTTTCTTCTTGGATTTGTTTTGCTAGATTCTTTAATTTTGTTTTCTTTTTTGAGTCCATATCTAGGTAGTCTAGTTGTTCTAGAAATTCTTCTATCATTTCATTAATTGTCATTTCTTCTTCATCTTCTTTACTTAATAAATCCTTTAGAATTCCTGTCTTTTCTAATTCTTCTTCTGACATAAACTACTCCTCTTTTCTCTTTTTTATTATATCATAAAGTTTGAGTAATTGCACCCTTTCCATTTTTACAAATAATATGGGCTATACTTCCATTAATGATAGTCATTTTAGGTGGTACGTGCCCTATATCTGCATTAAAGATTAACGGAATATCCGGGAATAAATTTTTTAGAGCATCTTGATATGAAAAATCTTTGTAAAAACAACTTGGCACTGCCACTCTTCCAATAACCATTCCTCTTATATATTGAAACCATCCTGCTTCTCTCATTTGAAATAGAGTTCGATAGAAGACTTCTACTGATAGTTCGCAAACATCAAAGTACCAAATGATTCCATCTTCTTTATATCTTTCTATAAAGTCTTTTGTATAGTCATATGAAGTTCCAATTAAGTCTTTAAGACAATCTAGGCAACCTCCAATCATTCGTCCTTTTATGTTTACCTCTCCATTTAAGTCTTCCCAGTAGACTGGTTCCGTTAAATGATAGCCATCTGTTTCTTCTAACCAGTCTTTTTGATAAAAATCAAAACTTTTTTGTTCTACTATCTTCCCTCTTAGAATTTCTAAGGTATTTTTTAGGCATTGATGTAGTTTTGTTTGATTGAAACTACCTGCATTACAACCATATAAGGTTGCGATATCTAATTTTGTTGTTGTAATGTATAAAAGCGCTGTAGGATCAGAATAGCCCATTATCCATTTCGGATTCTTTCTTATGTTTTCCCAATTAATAAATGGTAACATATCTACTAAAAAATCTCCTCCACTAGCACAAATAATCATTTTAATATTTTTATCCGTAATTAACTCATCTAGTTCTTTACTTCTGTTTTCTCCAGTTGTAGAAGCAATACCTTTATTTCTAACACTTGCAGTTTCTTTGATTTGATATCCATATTTTTTTAAAGTCGCTATAGACTTTTCAAAAGACTCAATATTATCTCCTACTCCTTGTGATGGAGCAGTAATTCCAATAGTATCTTTTTTCTCCAAGAATTTAGGATACTGCATTATTTTTCTCCACCTTATTATCTAAAGTGTGATTTATAACTATTAAGATAATACTTATAGCTAACATTATCCCTGAGGTTATTAGCATTGGAGTTGCTCCTATTTGCATTGTTCCCTCTATAGACTCTACTACTAAGTTTACAATTAAGGAAATACTTCCACCGATTAGTGCAACGAAAAGAGCTGCAATGATTCCGGCAATTCCTACATTTACAATCCATTTATAGTATGGTTTTTTTAATAATGCAATAATTATTATAGCGATTACCGATATTATAATTGAAGTAATGATAAATTCATCTGAAGTAATTGTGTTATAACCATCTACCATAGCTTGAGCATCTTTTGGCATTTCTTGTCTTGCTTCTTGAATAATTTGTTGGTAGCTATTTTCAACCTCTCCATTTTGAAACGTCTCTTCAATTGCTTGGTCTAGCTGAGCATCAGTTATCTCTCTTCCAATTGCTTTTTCTACCATATCTTTATTTCCATGTAGAATATTTTTGATATCTTCTTCTAGATTAATATCATCTATTTGATCTTTCGATAAGTCTTCTATGATACGATTACTGTATTTTTCCACAAAAGCATTAATTTCTTCATCATTTTCAATTGTATCTTTGATTTTGCTATATTCTTCCTCTGATAGTCCTTCTAAGTTTTCTGTGATAGTCTCTGTCATCTGATTGGTAATTTCTTCTTTAAAATACTGTCCAACCAAATCGTTGTTAATTGTTCTTTCAGCATACATTACTGTTGGTATTAAAGTAAATGTAAATACTAATACCGTCGTTAAAATTCCTCTAATAAATGTTTTCATAACTCCTCCTTTATTTCCCTTATTATATCATGAAAAAAAGTAATTCTATCCCAAGAATTACTTTTCTATCTATGGTTTACATTTTGACCTGTCTTTATTAGTCTTTTTGCTTTTTCTATACCATTGTACAAGACTTCATCTACTTCTTCTCCATGGATACTCTTTGCTGAGTTATATGCAAGCATACAAATCGTCATTGGCCCTACAGCTCCTGTTGGTGGAGTAATTAATGATACCTTATCATATACTTTATCAAAGGCTACATCTCCTACTGTTTTTCCATTCTTATTTTTATGCACTCCTACATCGATGATAACAGCACCTTCTTTTACAAACTTTTCTGTTATATATTCTTGTTTATTTAGAGCTGCTATTACAATATCACAGTCTCTAGTAATACTTTCTAAGTCTTTGGTTTTAGAATGGCAAATAATTGGAGTTGCATTATTTTGTAACATCAATTCTGCAAGTGGTTTACCTACAATATTACTTCTATTAATAATTGCTACTTTCTTTCCTTCAAGTGAGACATCGTATGCTTTTAGTAGCATTTCTATTCCACGAGGAGTGCATGGTATTAATGTAGTATCTCCTGTTGATAGCTTACCTGCCGATAGAGAGGTTAGTCCATCCACATCTTTTTTAGGACTAATCATATCTAACAGTCTTCTTTCTTCTCCTTTTAAATTTTCTGGTAAAGGAAGTTGAATCATCATACCAGTGATTGTTTTATCACTATTTATTCTTGTTATATAGTCTTCTAGTTCTTCTTTCGACATTTCGTTAAAATGAACACTCATAAAGTCAATGATTGTTTTATTTGAGATTGTTCTTTCTTTCATTTTAGCATACATCTGTCCACCAAAGTCACTACCAATTGATAAATCAACCACTCTAGGTATTGTTTCTTGTTTCCTTAATAAATATTTATTTAATTCTTCATATAAAATGCTGCTGACTTGCAAACCGTTTATTTTTTTATTCATACCTAGCCCTCTTTTCTCTTTTATTTACCTTTATTATAACATATGTATTCGCTTTTTCTGCCTCAAAAAAAAGAGTAGCAATAACTACTCTTTTATCATATAATTGTTATCTTGATAATCTATGGTCACTGTATCTCCTGGTTTCACTTGTCCTGCTATTATCTTTTTAGAAAGCATTGTCTCAATTGTTCTTGATACTAGTCGTTTTAAAGGTCTTGCTCCATAGTTGATATCATATCCATCATTTATTAGTTGAGTTCTTGCTTTATCAGTTAAATTGATTTTTAAATCGACATCTTTTAATCTGTTTTCAATTTCAGCTATAATTTTGTCTAAGATATGACCAATCGCATCTTTTGTTAATGGATTGAAGACAATAATCTCATCGATACGGTTAATAAATTCTGGCCTAAAATGTTCTCTTACTTCTTTCATTACTAAATCGGTATTACCATCTAATATATGTTCACTACCTAAGTTGGATGTCATGATAATAATAGTATTTTTAAAATCAACTGTTCTACCATTAGAGTCTGTTACTCGTCCATCATCTAGAATTTGTAGTAATAAGTTTAATACTTCTGGATGGGCTTTTTCTACTTCATCGAATAGAACTATACTATACGGATTACGTCTTACAGCTTCTGTTAATTGTCCACCTTCTTCATATCCTACATATCCTGGAGGAGATCCAATTAGTCTAGAAACCGAGAATTTTTCCATGTATTCACTCATATCTATTCTTACCATATGGCGTTCGTCGTCAAATAGTTCATAAGCAAGAGTTCTAGCCACCTCTGTTTTTCCTACACCAGTTGGTCCTAAGAATAAGAAGGAGGCAATTGGTCTATTGGGATCTTTAATACCACTTCTTGACTTAATTACGGCATCACTTACTAACTCTAAAGCTTCGTCTTGCCCCATGACACGTTTTTTCATGTTATCCTCTAAAGATAATAATTTCTCTTTTTCACTGCTTACTAACTTTGCTACTGGAATATTTGTCCATTTAGCAATGATTTTCGCAATATCATTTTCAGTTACAGTATCACTTAGAATCTTATTCTTTTCTGTGTTATTTAGTTCTTCCAATTCTTTTTCGAGTTTTGGAATCGTACCATGTCTTAAGATTGCGGCTTGCTCTAAATCATATTTATTTTCAGCTTGGTCTAGTTTGAATTTTGCTTCTTCGATTTCTTTTTTCTTTTTCTTGATGTTTTCATTTAGATTCTTTTCTTTATTCCAAGCTTCTGTTAATTCTTGTTCTTTTTGTTTCATGGTAACTAAATTCTTATCAATGTCTTCACGACGTTTTTTGGAAATTTCGTCTTTTTCTTTCTTGATTGCTTGACGCTCAATTTCTAGTCTCATAATTCTATGAGTTAAATTATCTAGTTCAAATGGAACAGAATCCATTTGTACACGAATTGTGGCACAAGCTTCATCTACTAAGTCGATGGCTTTATCTGGTAAGTATCGATCTGTAATATATCTATTAGATAATGTTGCAGCTGCAATTAATGCTTTATCTTGAATCGTTACACCATGGTGGATTTCAAAGCGTTCTTTTAGTCCACGAAGAATGGTAATGGTATCTTCCACATTTGGTTCTTCTACTTTAATTTTTTGGAAACGTCTTTCTAAAGCTCCATCTTTTTCAATATATTGTCTATATTCATTTAGTGTTGTTGCTCCTATTACATGGATTTCTCCACGAGCAAGCATTGGTTTTAAGATGTTAGAAGTATCCATTGCCCCTTCTGTTCTACCAGTACCTACAATCATATGAATTTCATCAATAAACATGATGATGTCGCCTTCGCTTTTTTTGATTTCATTTAAGACGTTTTTTAATCTCTCTTCAAATTCGCCACGGTATTTAGCACCAGCAACTAATGATGCCATGTCTAGTTCCCAAACAGTTTTATCTTTTAGACTAGATGGTACATCACCTTTAATAATTCTCAATGCCAATCCTTCTACGATAGCAGTTTTTCCTACACCAGGTTCACCAATTAGAACTGGATTATTTTTTGTTTTCCTTGATAATACTCTAGTGATACTACGAATTTCCTCATCACGACCAATAACAGGGTCAATTTTTCCCGCTTTCGCATCAGCTGTGATGTCACGACCATACTTTTCAAGTACATTTTCTTCTTGTTGCTCATTATAATTATTATACATATTATCACCCCTTCATTGTTCATTATACTCTGTTTTTAGCACTTGTCAATATAGAGTGCTAATTTTTTCAAATAAAAAATACTCTCTATTTAGAGTATTCTTTTACTAGATATAAAATTACTTAATCTTTCTTTTAAAGACTTTTGTGTAGGTGCTCTAAATGTTGATATATTTACTTGACTATTCATTTCTATATCTACCATTCCTTGGAATGTACTATTTTCATCATATAATCGTTCTAAATATTTTGATGCAATTGCTTCACTTCTATCACTAGGTGTTGCATTGGCATATTCCTTTACAGAACTTAAAAGTGTTTCTTTTCCTATGTTCATTATCATGTCTGCACTTTTTCTAGAAAAATAATTATACCATCCAATTTTGTCATCCAATAAAGCAGTTAGTGCATCGCGAGCACAAGCACTGTTCTTATCTGCTGTTGTTTGTAATATTATTCTTTCTACTTTATCTTTGTTGTTTTCTTTCTCTCTTTGTTTTTTTTGTTGTTGGTATATCATTTTAGGTGATGTATCACTATGTCCAACTCTTTCTGTAATCATTGGTCTACTTCCACCATCATATTTTAACATTATTCCATCATATGCAATTCCGCCATCTACACAGTGAACCATTAGAATGCTTCCGTCTTTTCTTTCTAAATCTAGGTTCTTTCCTTGACGTGATTCTAATGGGGTATGACCAATAATTTCTATAATTCCTTTCCCTGGCACATCTTCTGGTAAATATTTATCTTGTCCTTTTCTAAACCAAAGTATGTCTGAAATATATCTATAATTTTTACTGTTTGAGCCATATTGTCTTTTTAATCTATGTACATTTTCTAAAGAATATTCTGGGGCTCTATCATATAATCGTTGATTAAAGAATGCATGTGCTAAAGCGTATTTTTTATCACCAAATTCATGCATTTGTTGTAATGGTTGCTTACCTAACCAATCTGTAAGTTCATTTAATAATCTTGGGTTTCTTCTTCTTAAATATTCTATATCTTCTATAGTAGCAGATCCTCCATTTATTTGTAGTAGTCGTTCTGCGTCTTGGTCTTGATATTTTGCATAATCGTATAATGCTGCATCATGGTTTCCTGGAATGTAGACAATTCTATTCGGATATCTATCTGCTAGTTCTTTAACTTCTAATAATAAGGCCAATCCGTATTTACCGTTCCAGTCTTCTCCTCTGTCTGTAGTATCTCCTAGAATAAAAACTTTATCATATTCATTTAAATAATATTTTTTTACTTTTTCTAATGGCCATTCCATAGAATGAAAATCACTTACTGCTACAAATGAATTTGGCACGATAGTTTTATTCATCATAATTCCCCCCCTCATTTTATGTTGACTAATTATAACATAAGAAGGCAAAAATGTCAAGTTTACACTATCTTTAGTATTTCTCAGTGAAATGAAAAAGTAAATTCTACCCTTAAATGGAATTTAACTGTTCAAACTTTAATTGTGGAATTTATCTATTCAAATGATTATAATATGCTTCAGATGGTGCTTATTTTAGAAAGGAGTTTTATTATGTCAAATAATAAGCATTTATCTTTTGATGATAGATTAATTATCGAAAACAATCTTTCCTTATCCAAGTCATTTAAATATATTGGAAAACTTTTAAACAAAGACTGTACTACCATTTCTAAAGAAATTAGAAACCATTATAGAGTTATGAATACCGGCTCTGTCGGTAGAAGATTTAATAATTGCCTTTACAGACATTCTTGTCCTAACAGAGGTAAAACTTGTGTTATTTCTAATTGCGTAAATTTTAAAGAGGAAAAATGTCCTTTACTTGATAAACCTCCCTATGTTTGTAATGGATGTAAAATGAGGACTCAATGTACCTTAACGAAACATATCTATGATGCTTCTTTTGCCTTTCAAGAATATAGAGATGTTTTAATTGAAACTAGGCAAGGACTTTGGATTGATCAAGCTGAAATAGATTATCTTAATTCTATTTTAGTCCCTTTAATTAAAATTCAAAATCAATCCATTCATCAAGCTTTAGTAAACAATAAAAACAAAATTATGTTTAGTGATAAGACTATTTATAAGTTTATTGATTTAGGACTTTTAGATATTAGAAATATTGATTTGCCTAGAAAAGTTAGGTTTAGACCGAGAAAGAAACAACCTACCGTTTATAAAGTAGACAAAAGCTGTCTTGTCGGAAGAACTTATGAAGACTTTTTAGAATATATGAAAAAGAATCCTGATACTCCCATTGTCCAAATGGACACTGTTGAAGGAATAAAAGGTGGCAAAGTTTTACTTACTATTCACTTTGTCAATTGTTCTTTTATGCTAGCTTTCATTAGAGAACATAATGACGCTCAATCTGTTATTGATATCTTTAATTATCTTCAAAATA
>ENA-ORUI01000229-ORUI01000229.1-human-gut-metagenome-genome-assembly--contig:-NODE-229-length-74792-cov-10.031042_pt1 | contig 74792 bp, 61 predicted proteins | sample MGYA00242078_ERZ509205 | MGnify/ENA primary metagenome ERZ509205 (study PRJEB26280, sample SAMEA2338828) | human gut metagenome | biome: human gut; feature: human-associated habitat; material: faeces... | reverse complement strand
GTAAAACGAACGGGCAATTTCTTTTTTGTCATTAGTAACTTCTTACAGGTGAATATTCAAAATGTCTGCAATTTGATATAGCACAGGAATAGGAGGTTGTACTTTGTTTGTGGCATATAAATTGACCATATTAAAAGTCTTTCCAAGCCTGTTCGCCAATTCTGTTTGGCTAATACCCTTGGCTTCCAATTCCTCTTTTATCCGATTCATGCACACATCATTCTTGATTAACGACTGCAAAAATACAAAATTTTATTTGGTAATGCGCTATATATTCAGCAGAAAGTAGTACCTTTGCCCAAAATACAAGCGTTATTTGAAAAGCAAATTTGAGAAATACGATGAAGTCTGCAAGTTGGCAAATCGTAACCTGTTAAAATGTAAAATCCGTGTAAGTTATTCTATATCAGAATGTAATTTGATATAAAAATCTTTTGAGGTAGTAGATTACTGAAAATGTACTCTTCATCGTCCTTAATTTTTTTTGGTTTCAAAATTAGTTGGTGAAGAGTCCGGTATCGGTACGCAAAACGGGGAGGAACGGAGCAATCTTTTTCCGTAACCGGATTTTTCGCGTGAGTTGTGAGTAACTCACTATAACATAGTGCCTTGTTTCGCCATTCGTGCCCGTTTGTCGCATTTTCGGGCATGGTTACGAACAAGTAACGTTGCGGCGTCAAGATTTGGCTTCGGCAGGGATTGTAATGGCTTCACGAATTATCGCCACTTCAACTAAAACCCTTGTAACTCAATTCTATCACTATATCTTTCCGCATTTCACTTTTTTGTAGTAACTTTGCAGCGAAAAGTGTATCTCTTACTAAGAGATACACTTTTTTTCTTCTTATTCTTCCAAATATACTTTCCACATTATGAAGCAATTAAGCATTAAATGGGATTTCTTTTTATTCTGACTGTCAATTACTAACAAACATAAAATAGTCTTAATGCGAAATACCCAATGCTTGCCGGAAAGTTCCAATTAGTTCAACGATGAACTTAAAATTTTCTCAAAAAAGCCATAACCTTTTCTCGAAGTGTACTGCCTTCTTCTATTCTGCCAAAAACAAGAAATAAGTTCGTTGTCGCCACAAACAAACTTTAACCACGCACACCACTGTATCACAGCAATTTACTGCTTATCACTTTCGTTATTGCAGTCCTCTCCTTGTTTCTTCTCTTTTTTTTGTACGATATTGATAAAAGAAGAACTGATGATACCGGTCGGAATAGCCACCATTGCTACTCCCACCAAACAAATGATGCACCCCAATAATTTTCCCAAAGGCGTAATTGGATAAATATCGCCATACCCTACCGTTGCAAATGTAATGATAGCCCACCAAATCCCGTCGCCAATGTTTTCAAAAACCTCGGGTTGAGCACTCCTTTCAATATAATACATAAGAATGGCAGAAAAACAAATCGTAATAAAGCTGGCAGTGTAGGCTGTCTCAAGCTCCTCCTTAACGGAAGCAAGAGCTTTGCCGATAACCCGGAAAGAGCGCGAATGCCGTATCAATTTAAAAATAATAAAAATATAGGGCAAAATAATAATATGCACCACTTCTGTATTCCAATATACATAAGTAAGAATACAAGGAATCACTGCTATAAAATCAACAAAACCATAGAAGGAAAATGTATATTTCAGACGTGCTTTTGCTGCTTTCATATCAGGATAGAGCGCGGGGGCAGATAAAATGCGGGCTGTATATTCAACCAAAAAAACAAAAGAAGATATATAGGTTATTCCGAATAATGGTACTTTGTATTCAGACATTTCCTCAAATGAACTTGCAATAACTGCTATAATTGAAATCAAAATAAAGAAAAGAACAAAACATCGAACCCATTGCCTTTTCAACAAACGTTGTATCAGAATATATAGTTTCATTTTTTATCATACTTGTTGATTAAATATCTTTCCATAAACAAAATTGGGGTTGTCAAAACGTGGATAATACTGTCGTTTAGTTCGTAGGGGCGAGGTTTGCTCGCCCGAAAACAGTTTGCTTCGTGTATTCGGGCAGGCAAGCCCTACCGCCGACGATGGGATAGACCGGTTGAGTTTTTGATACACTCCCATAAGAAACATACCAAACCGCTATCGTTTATACTTGCCTAAATTAAAATACATAAGCAAGTGATAACTGCCAGTACCTATTTTTACTTTCAAATACATCACCATCAAATATCTGATCTATGACGTCATGCTTATTACCTCCTATATTATGTTTGGCAGACTGAGTCAATCCTATATTATAGTAACAGCTTACCATCAGATGCTTCACAATCTTCACACCGCCTCCCAAGTTCAATCCAACTTCAGTAGAGCGCCACCCCATAGATGAAAGATCCTTATCTATCGCATCTACAGCAATATGAGCAAGTTTACGTCCCCAATTATCCTCATCCACCAAAAAAGAGAAAGAAGGACCTGCTCCCAAAAATAAATCAAAATCATCTGATATCCCCATTTCCCATTTCAGCTCTATAGGAATATCAATACTTTGTGTTCTGATATCAGTGCTACGCCCATTAGAAGTATTGGTAAGCTTCACTCCGCGTTGTACATACAACAAAGAAAAATCCAAAGCAATGCCATGAAACCCTGTTTGATATTGCAACATAGGTCCTACTTGGAATCCGGTCAAACTCTCTTCCTTAAACTGATTACGCATACCGCTGACATTTGCTTTATTACCAAGCACACCGGCTTTTAAACCAAAATGCAATCCTTGAGCCATACTGTTGGCTACTCCAAGAAATGCCAAAATAGTAAATAAACAAATTAGTTTTTTCATTATCACTTATTTAAGAAGTTAAATTTATACCTTATTAATCTTTTGCCTGATGTACAGTGAGTTGTGGGAAAGGGAACCCGATGCCTTCTTCATTAAATGTCGTATAAACAATTTCATTGATATCATACAAAACACTCCAATAATCAGCACTTTTTACCCAGACACGAACGGTAATATCCACACTGCTTGCACTTAACGACCCCAAAACGATTATGGGAGCGGGAGTATCCAAAATACGGCTATCCGCATTGATAATACGTTGCAATACAGCTCTGACCCTTTTCACATCTTCTCCATATTCTACCCCAAATACCCATTCAACACGACGCATTTCCTGTTTACTATAATTAGTCACAGCGTTTCCGCTAAGCATTCCATTGGGAACATAGATCATTCGATTGTCAAGAGTAGAAAGTATGGTGTGAAAAATCTGTATTTCCTTTATGGTACCGCTCACTCCGGGACCATCTATATAATCGCCCACTTTGAACGGTTTAAAAACAAGTATAATCAAACCACCTGCAAAATTAGAAAGATTGCCGGAAAGCGCCATACCTACAGCTACACCGGCTGATGCCAAAAGTGCAGCAAAACTGGTAGTTTCAACTCCCAACTTGCTAATTATGGCAAAAGCAAGTACCATATTCAGTAAAATTTTCACCAGACTCTTCAAAAAAGTCTGCACACTAACCTCTATCTTCCTTTTTTCAAGAACTTTGGCAATTAATATACTTATCTGCCTGATGATAAAACGACCAATGGAATATATCAGAATGGCAACAAATATATCCTTACCTGCATCCATTCCAAAATCTACCAACTTTTCCAACGCTTGCTCAAGCTTACTGCCCGGAGCTGCATTCAATAACAACCAATTCATATTTTTCTTCGTTTTACAAATAAAAATCAATCAACTTATCTCTGTCGAATTATAAATGTGTAAACACATTCCAACTGCGCATATTGTCTTGTCTCAATAATTTGTCTGATATATTCTTTTATATCCTTAAATAACCGAACATTTTGAAATTGCAAAGATACCATATATAATCAATAAAAACCATACCCATTATTCAAAACGCCATACCTCAAGACACAAAATATTTCGTATCCTACTGATAATTAAAAGCTTCTATCAAGCAATAATTAAATCTTACGCTGAAGTTCCAAGAAAAGATTGCTTGTTGTATATTTAATATCTATATTTGTGGCTCTAATGATTTTACTCAACGAATAATTTTATAACATTATGAGACGATTTCAAATTCTGTTATTATTCATTGCCATATCTTGTTCCATGTTCGCACAGGATAGGTTGTCGCTGTTTATAGGCAGAGCAAATAAATACGCTTCTGTAGAGTTATCTGATTACCGGAAGCGTTTATGTGTAGAATATAATGTGTCCAACCGTTCATTGGATGACTATTATAGGCGATGTGGAAGCGATTGGGGAAATGTTGGCTTGGCTCTTGAAATAGCCAGAACTTCCGGCAAACACATGCGGGATGTATGTGATTACTATAAACGTTATCACCGATATGGCTGGAATCGTATTCTGGTAGAAATAGGTATCAAACCCGGTTCAACATATTATAACCCGTTCTATGACAGGATTCATTATCATAGCAACTGTTGGCATGAACATTATTGTTCCTATTGCGATCATCACAATAAACATCATCACAAACACTATAAAAAGCATAAACGCCATAAACACCCCAAATGGCATGATCGTGACGATGACGATTGGGATGATGACGATGATGACGACTAACACTTTCCATCATATATCTGTCACACTCCATCTACTGAAAAAGAATAAGGCAAATCCGCCTCCTGTATTCCGCGCTGCAAGTTGGGGTGGGCAGACATACGAAACTCTGCCTTACCGCCCTTCAACATCTCACCATGCTTGAGAAAGTTTGCCGTATAGACCCGGCCGTTGACCAGCATTTGGTCGATATAACGGTTTACTTCACTATTTTCGGGAGCAGAGAGTACCCAGTCGTTGCCGTTTTCAAAGTGAAGGGTTGCCTTGCGGAAAAGCGGTGCACCGAGAACATATTCATCCGTTCCGGGACATACCGGATAAAAGCCCAATGCCGAGAACACATACCAAGCCGAAGTCTGGCCATTGTCCTCGTCTCCGCAATATCCGTCGGGAGCCGAAGTATACATACGATTCATCACTTCACGCAACCAATATTGCGCTTTCCAGGGTTGTCCGGCATAGTCGTAAAGGTAAATCATGTGTTGAATGGGTTGGTTGCCATGTGCATAGTTCCCCATGTTCATTACCGTCATCTCACGTATTTCGTGAATCACCTGCCCGTAATAGCTGTCATCGAAAACAGGAGGAACGGCAAACACCGAGTCAAGCATCGTGACAAACATTTCTTTACCTCCCATCAGGTTTATCAGCCCCTGCGGATCATGAAAAACCGACCAGGAATAATGCCAACTGTTTCCCTCGGTAAATGCATCTCCCCACTTCAACGGAGAGAACGGTTTTTGGAATTCTCCGTTCCGGTTCTTGCCGCGCATCAGCTTACTTTCGGTGTCGAAAAGATTCTTATAGTTCAAGGCACGTTTGGCAAAGAGAGTAATTTCTTCCTGCGGCCGTTTCAATTCCTTTGCCAGACGGTAAATGCACCAGTCATCGTATGCATACTCCAGTGTGCGGGCAGCATTCTCGTTGATGTTCACATCGTATGGGATATAACCCAAACGGTTATAGTATTTATAGCCCAATCGCCCGGTGGAGGATACTTCGGGATGCACATTTTCGGTTCCGTGCAGCAACCCTTTATACAAACTTTCCACCTCTTCCACACGCACACCTTTCATATAAGCATCCACTAAAACGGAGGCCGAGTTATTACCCACCATACAACCGCGATGCCCCGGACTCGCCCATTCGGGAAAGAAACCGCTTTCTTTATAAGTATTTATCAGACCTTCCTGAATTTCCTTGTTGACGGACGGATACATCAGGTTGAGCAATGGAAACAGGCAGCGGAATGTATCCCAAAAGCCGGTATCGGTATATAGATAACCGGACAGCACCTTGCCATTATAAGGACTGTAATGTATCGGCTGTCCTTTCGCATCCATTTCATAAAACTTACGCGGAAAAAGCAACGAACGGTAGAGACAGGAATAGAAGGTGCGATATTGTTCGTCTGTTCCGCCTTCCACCTCTATCTTGCCCAACACCCGGTTCCAGGCATCCTTGCCTTTTCGCACCAGCGTATCGAAATCATCGGCACCCAGTTCGCACAGATTCGCTTCCGCCTGTTCGGGACTGATAAACGAAGAGGCGACCCGTGCATGCACCACTTCCCCTTTACGGGTCTTGAAGCCGATAACGGCTCCTGTGTGAAAAGCATTCTGCTCCATGACGTCTCTCTTTAAAGAAAGGGAAACCTCATCCTTTTTCCTTTTAGGCTTCTCATCATTGGAGAAGGTGGCCCGATAAGTAAACGGCTTGTCGAACTCAACGACAAAATAGTTCTTGAAGTTATCGGGCACGCCGCCACTGTTGCGTGTGGTATAGCCTATAATCTTATTCTCTTCGGGAATAACCCTGATGAAAGAGCCACAGTCGAAAGCATCGACCACAATATATGAATCATTTTCAGGAAAAGTGAAGCGAAACATCACCGCACGTTCGGTCGGTGTAAGCTCGGTCACTACATCATGTTCCGCCAGATACACCTTATAATAATAAGGACGCGACAGTTCGGCCTTATGGGAAAACCAACTGGCACGCTTGTCTTCATCAAACTCCGGCTTCCCGGTAACGGGCATCAGAGAAAACTGACCGTAATCGTTAATCCACGGACTGGGTTGGTGAGTCTGCTTAAAGCCGCGAATCTTGTTGGCCGTATAGACGTATTGCCATCCGTCACCCATCTTTCCGGTTTGTGGTGTCCAAAAATTCATTCCCCACGGACGGGCAGTCGCAGGATAAGTATTGCCGGTGGAAAGTTCGAAAGAGGACTGAGTTCCCACCAACGGACTCACATAATCGGCATAGTCCTTTGCCTGCACCCATAAAGTGAAGCAAAAGAATACAACTGACAGGAAAAGTTTCTTTATCATCGTGTTGCCTGGTTTATTTACGGTTTAAAAGGTTCGGCTCCCATACTGATTTCCATCACTCCCCCCGCCGTCAGGTCGCTGTGCGTGAAGAAAGGCTGTTCAAGCGTTTCCCGTTCAACAGAATGGACTGAACATATTTGTTTTCTTTTGAGTTGTTCTTCGTGCGAATCACAAAATCCTTTTGACCGGGCAGGTGAATGGTCACTTCCTCGAACAAGGGACGGCCAATGGAGTAAACCGGCTCACCGGGACACACCTGATAGAAACCCATCGCATTCAGAATATACCAGGCTGACATCTGACCACAATCCTCATTGCCCGAAAGACCGTCGGGAGCATTGCGGTACTGACTATGCAGCACACTGTCTACCAATTCCTGTGTCCGCCACGGACGATTGACATAGTTATACAGATGGATGATGTGATGACTCGGCTCGTTGCCGTGAGCATATTGCCCGATAAGACCGGAAATATCTGCCGAAACCGTCTCCCCTTCAAGCTCGGAAGAAACAGTGAACAGGGAATCCAGCTTACCGGCAAAAGCCTCCTCTCCTCCCATCAAGCCAACCAGACCGGGCACATCGTGAGGCACAAACCAAGTCCACTGCCAAGCCGTACCTTCGCAATAATCGTCACTGCGATGGGTAGACGAACGAGGATTGAACGGAGTACGCCATTTCCCCTTACTGTCCCGCCCGCGCATAAAACGGGTTTCGGGGTCGAAGTAAGACTTATATGCCCCGGCAAAACGAGCATATTTATCTCTTGTTTCCACATCTCCCAAACTATCTGCCAATACGGATATACACCAATCATCGTATGCATATTCCAATGCCTTTGCCACCGATTCGTTTTCGAGGTCGCAAGGAATATAGCCCAGCGCATCCTTGTAATAACGGGCACGGGGCATCACAAAAGGAACCAGCCACTTCGGACCGACAATGCCGGTCGTGTCGTATTCGGCAGTACGGAGACAGGCTTGGTAGGCTTCGCGAACATCGAAATCGCGATAGCCCTTCACGTATGCATCGGTGATGATAGAGGCAGCATGATAGCCAATCATCGTTCCCGTGTAGTTGGCAGCACAATCCCATTTCGGGAAAACACCTCCCTCACGCTGTTTCTTCAACAATGAACGGATATAGCTTTCGTTGGTATGAGGGTCTATGATGGTGAGCAAAGGATGCAACGCACGAAATGTGTCCCAAATAGAAAAAGTGGTGTAAACAGGATCTTCCTTATCGGTGGTGTGCACTTTTAAATCCATCCCCAAATAACGCCCGTCTACATCGGTAAACAAGTTCGGACTCAAGAATGCATGATACATGGCAGTATAGAAAATGGCAAGTTGGTCGGGGTCTTCCGTTTTCACCTCTATCTTTGAAAGACAATCATTCCAAGTCTTTCGGGCATCGGCACGCACCTTGTCAAAATCCCAGTCGGGCAACTCAGCCAACAGATTCTGCCTGGCTCCTTCACCATCGACAGACGAGATGGAGAAACGAACCATTACCTGTTCATCTTCAGCCGTATCAAAACGGAGCAACATTTTGCAGACAGGAATCTGCTGTCCGCCTTCCTCGATGGTATCGGTATAAAGAGTATGGGTAAAAGGCTTTGAGAAAACAGCATAAAAATAAAGATCTTGTTGCCAAGCCCAATAAGCACTGCGCTTGTATCCGCAAAGCACGGTATCATTGACAGCCTCCACCTCCATGACCTGATTGGTTTGCTGCTGAATATTATAGTCCATATCCAGAATGAAACCCGATTCCTTGCTTTCAGGAAACGTATAACGGTGCATGGCGGCACGCTCAGTGGCCGTCAGCTCGGCTTTCACACCGTAAGTATCCAAGAAAACCGAATAATATCCCGGTTCGGCATACTCGTTCCTGTGCGAAAAAGCAGAAGCGAAAGGACGCTGCTGACTCTCTTTCCCAAGATATTCCACCTTCTGCTCACCTACGGTAGGCATCAAAAGAAAATCACCGAAATCGGCACAGCCCGTACCGCTAAGGCGTGTGTGGGCAAAACCATTGATGGTGGAATCTTCGTAATAGTAGCCCGAACAGGAGTCCCAGCCATCGATACGCGTATCAGGACCCGGTTGAATCATTCCGTGAGGCAACATGGCACCCGGATGCGTATGTCCGTGTCCTCCCGTTCCGATGAAAGGATTGACATAACCGGTGTATTCTTTCATTTCCGTTGTTTGGGTAGAACATGCACTCAAACATAATAATCCTACCAAACAACCGCTTACGAGTCTATTGAATTTCATTGTTTTCTATTTGATGTTATTTTATTTCCGATGAAACGGATTATCGATACCAAATCTCTCCCGGTTCGGAACTCATCTCGAATTCCACAGTAGCCCCGTCCATTATCTGTTGATGGGTGATATAACTCTTATCGTATGGCTTTCCGTTCAACTTGACCGACCGGATATAGATATTCTCACGGTTGACAGCCGGTGCCAGCACTGTAAAAGTCTTCCCGTTGTCAAGATGCATACGCATTTCGGGAAATAACGGAGTCCCTATTTCATATTCACCACTTACCGGATTGACCGGATAAAAGCCCATGGCACTGAATACATACCAGGCAGACATCTGACCGCAATCTTCATTGCCGCACAGTCCGGCAGGTGCATTGAAATAAAGATGATGCATCACCTGTGCCACATACTTCTGAGTCTTCCACGGCTGACGTACTTTATTATACAAATAAATGACATGATGGCTCGGCTCATTGCCATGAGCATACTGCCCAATCATACCGGTGCTGAAAATAGGCAAATCCTCCTTCCCGGCAGGGATATACGTAAACATACTATCGAGCTTCTCTGCAAAGCGGTCTTTTCCTCCGACCAAAGTTATCAGTCCGCGAATATCCTGAGGCACAGACCATAAATACTGCCATCCGTTACTCTCGCAAATATGGGCTGTATAGTCATCGGGACAGAAAGGCCGGATAAAAACACCCTTGTCATCAACGGGCTGCATAAACCCTGTAGCGGGATTGAATACATTCTTGTAGTTTTGAGAACGCTTGTAAAACTCTTCCGCCAGTTCCGTCTTTCCCATCTTGCGCGCCATCTCTGCAATGCAATAATCATCAAAAGCATACTCCAGTGTTTTGGAAAGCGACCAATTGTCGGCATTATACTCATCTTTTATATTATAAGGAATATAACCGAGCTTCTTATAAAGCCCGATTCCCCGATAATTGTCCAAGTTGGCAGTGGCGACACAGGCCTTCAATGCTTTCTCTGCATCAAAGTCACCTATTCCTTTCAAATAAGCATCCACAATGACGGGAACAGCATGATAGCCAATCATCATATCAGTCTCACTGCCCCAAAAGTTCCAAACCGGAAGCCGGCCGTTTTGGTCATAAAAAGCAAGAAAAGACTTTATCATGTCATTGGTGCGGACAGGCTCGGTATAAGTAAGAAGCGGATGGGCGGCACGATAAGTATCCCATAAAGAAAAAGTGCCATAGTTCACCCAGCCATCGGCTTTATGTATTTTCTTATCAGGTCCATAATACGAACCGTCCACATCACTAAAGACAGTGGGCGCTATCATGGTGCGATACAAAGCCGTATAGAAATTCACCTTGTCATCCAAGTCACAGATGCCCCTGACCTCTATCTTCCCAAGCTGACGGTTCCAATTCTCTTTGGTCTCCGCCACATACTTATCAAAGTCATTATGAGGAGCCTCAGCCGCCAGGTTTCCAGCTGCCCCTTCCATGCTTACTCCCGAAAGAGCCGTACACAACACTATCTCTTCCCCATCGGTCGTATCAAAGTTGAAACGTGCCACGTATGCAGTACCTATGGTCTTGCCATCCTGTATGATGGCGGTAGTATCTATTTCGGAAGACCGGAACGGTTTGGAAAAACGGGTACGGAAGAAAACACGCTGTCCACGTGCCCAACCGTCAGAGAACCGATATCCCTGTATGGTGCATGAGTCCACCACCTCGATATGGGAGTCTTGTGTGAAATCCCAGTTCATCGCCTTCTTCAAATTCAGGAATACGGCAGACTGCGCTTTTGGGAAAGTGTAACGCTGAATGCCACAACGCTCCGTGGCAGTCAACTCCACATTTATATTATAATCTTTCAGCAATACACGGTAATATCCTGCAGAAGCCTCTTCATCCGAATGCCGGAACTTGGAATGAATGCCCAAAGGCGCTTCAGCTTCACGATAAGGAAGGGTGACAGGCATGTAGGAAATGTCGTACAAATCACCGGCCCCTGTCCCCGACAAATGCGTGTGACTGAAACCGGCAATGGTACTGTCGGGATAATAATAACCCGAAATACGGTCCCAACCGGGCAAGCCGTTATCCGGACTCAACTGAACCATGCCAAACGGTGCCTGAGCACCGGGATAGGTATTCCCGGTAAAATCTGTTCCGATAAACGGGTTTACCAATAAACTATAATCAACAGCCGACGCCGGCTTCCTATCGGATATACATGCTCCAAATATCACCAGAAAAAACAAAAACGAGAGAAGAGGTGTCTTCATACTATACAAAGAATTTCATTATTACTCTATCACAAAAATACATATTATAATCACAACAGCAACCTTTCCTATCAAACACTTCATTTTTTTCCGATTATTTTTCTCACTCCAGGTATAAGAAACAATAAAATAAAGAAAGTCTTTTGATAGGAACCTAGAAGTTTTTTTGTATGTTTGTCCATTATATTATTGAAAAACACAACTTAAACAATGAAAAAGAGCGATTTTATCTTTCTTTTGGTGGCTACAGCCATTTTTCTCCCCTTCTTTATAAGCGATGATGCTTATGAATGGTACAAAACCTTTAACGCCACCCATGGCATGGTCATGAGTTTCCTGAAGTTTGCCATCCTTTCTACCATGGGCGAAATGATCGGACTGCGCATCAGCACCGGTGTTTATATCAACCGGACTTTCGGAATCATTCCCCGGATGGTGGTATGGGGACTGCTTGGCATGGGCATCAATATGGCAATGATTATCTTCTCAAAAGGAGTGCCGATGTTTATGGAATATATGGGTATGGCAAATGCTTCCTCCACCATCAACGGAGAGATGTGTTTTGAGAAAATAATGATAGCATTAGCCATATCGGTAGCCATGAACAGCATTTTTGCCCCCGTCTTTATGACTCTTCATAAGATAACCGACACCCACATAGGTCACTGCGGCGGTTCGGTAAAGGCACTGCTCACTCCCATCCCCATGAAACGGATTATGACGGAACTGAACTGGGCAGTGTTGTGGGGATTCGTATTCAAGAAAACCATTCCTTTGTTCTGGTATCCGGCACATACCATCACTTTCCTGCTCCCTCCGAATATGAGAGTGCTGTTTGCCGCCATATTGGGCATCGTACTGGGAGTGTTGTTGGCCGTTGCAGCCAAAAAGAAATAAAAAATAACATATATACGTGTAGACTTGTACGTACGTATGTGTAGGCTTATGCCACCGTATGTACAGGCTCGTGCGTACGTACGTGCAGGCTTGTGTCACCGTATGTGTATAACCCGATGCGTACGTACACACACTTTACAAATAGACAGCTCGCACTGCATGTTGCAAAAAGACCTTGATGTTTCTTAAAAACATGCCGAGCTTATTATTAAACATCAAGGTCTTTTTTGAAAACATCACCATCTTTTTTAAAAAGCTCGGTATGTTTTTCCTGTAAGGGCAGATTACCTCCCCTCACCAAGTCGGTTATTTCTTTTTGTCCGTTCATCCTTACATTTTAATAAAAACACACTGATAATTAGTTTATTAAGAATGACAGGATATCCCCTCATCCTCGTTTCAGCCGTCTTACCCGGCCCTTTCAAAATCTGCCTTCAGCAGTGTGAAGTTTTGTAAATGAAAGGAGGATGAAAGGGTGAAAACAAGATGTCCATTCACTACCGAACCCCCATCAGCAGGACCTTTCAACGGTTAATGAAAGGAGAAAAGGAAAAACAATTTATATTGCTGAGACATGGCTGATTGCATGTGGAAACAACGGTTTTACATGCAGTTCCTTATAAATTACAAAAGAATGAAACAAACACAGGAACACTCATGTCAATCAAGATTCCATGAAAAATAGCAATCGGAATCATGTCTTTTCCCGAATACCGGGTAATAGAAGGTAATAATACATCCATTGAATTAACTCCGGCAGCAGAAATAGGTGCCAGCCTCCCAAAGTATTTCCGAATAAGAGGAGCACCGAGAAGTGCCATCATTTCACGAAAAATATTTGCCAAAAGAGCAATTGTTCCTAACTCTGTGGCTAACTGTAATCCCATAGAAGGTTCTTTGAACTGTGTAATCAAAATAGAAGAAAGGGAATAATAGGCAAAGCCACTTCCCACCGCCATGCAGTCAAAAACACTCCACTGGGTTAATAACAAACTGGCAAATGCCGAAAAAAGCAACGTTCCTGTAATAGTAGCAACAGGCACCAGCAGCATTTTGAATCGCAAACTTTTAATCAACTCTTTTAATTGTCTGTTACATCCAATCCCAATTCCAACTTGCAACATCAATGCATACAACACATACATGGAAACATTGTGTGTAGAAAACCGGAACTCATTGGCTGCTCCTATCAAACAACCGACACAGAAAAACGCCACAACAATCAAACTACCTTTCATTCGTTACCTCCTTTCTTAAAAAATAAATGAAACACCAGGAAAGATGCCAGTAAACTACCTAAAATACTTAAAGTTGCAAGTACAATGGCCTGCCATCCGAATTTCCCTATATTATTAATAATTAAGCTATTGGAACCTATTGAAAGCCCCAGAACAAAAAGCAACAGGAATATGGTAAGAGAAATACTTTTCTCTACTTTTTGCAAAAATCGTAAATCACGCAACAGATATCCAATGCCGATACCTGTAAACATTATAGATATAATAGTAAACATAAAATAGCTACTTTTAGAATGAAACATAGATTCTGATGACTAAAAACAAAGTCACCACTAATATACTTTTCATTTCCACAGCCTGTTGGAATGAAGAAAAAATAGAATGGATAAAACTCAAATAAACCCGCTGAACCAATGCACGTGTACAATGAAGCTGTTACACAGGCTTTCTCGTTCCCATCTAACGCTATATGTGCTATATGTAGAGCATAATTGGTTCATATTATCTATAAATTTTGGTGCAAAGATAACCGTTATTCGCATATTTACCAAATAAATATTCATAATTAACCCTATTCCACACAAAAAAGAGATGTTCGTTTGTGATAATATTTAAATGATTTCTTATATATCTATGAACCTGCTTTATATGGTTCGATATTTAACCTTTAAAGTGTCGGTAAAAATTTACTAGTATTGTGAAAAAACATCCTGCTTTTTATTTTTGTTTTCACTTTTCCTTGTACCTTTGACGCAAATACTTGAATCTTATTAATCGAAAATATGATAAACACTGAATTATTCAAAGAAGTATCCCCCTTGTCATCCAAGGATTGTTTCATTTTGATAGAGCGCCAGAAAACGAACTTTAATTTTCCTATCCATATACATCCCGAGTGTGAACTGAATTTCATTGAGAACGCCAAAGGAGCACAACGCATTGTGGGTGACTCTATCGAGGAGATAGACGAAGAGGAATTGGTATTGGTGACCAATCCCCACTTGGAGCACGCTTGGAAAGACTATCGCAATGTATCGAAAAACATCCATGAAATTACCATCCAGTTTCATCCCGACTTGTTGACCGACACTTTCCTCAATAAGAACCAAATGATTAGCATACGACAACTTTTCCGCCATGCCGAAAGGGGTGTCGCATTCAGCCGGGAATCCATAGCTAAGGTGCGCCCGTTGCTGAAAACCCTTACCTGCGAGAACGACAGCTTTTATTCCCTGATTAAGTTGCTCATCATTCTGCATGAGTTATCGATAGACAAAGGTATGCGTGAATTATCCACCGGACAGTTTGCCGCAAATGTCATGCATCAGCATTCTTCCGACGAGAGCTTGGGTAGGGTGATGGATTACCTCAGCCGGCATTATTCCGAAGTCATCCGCCTATCGGAAGTGGCGGAAATGGTAAATATGAGCGAATCCTCGTTCTGCCGTTTCTTTAAGCAACATACTTCCAAGAGTTTTATTGACTTCCTTACAGATATCCGTTTGGGGGCTGCTTCACGAGCCTTGATAGACTCTTCTTTGTCGATAGCTGAAATTGGATATGACTGTGGATTCAATAATTTATCCAATTTCAACCGCATCTTTAAAAAGAAAAAGGGAGTCACGCCAAGTGAGTTTCGGGACAACTACCGTAAAAATAAAACGATTATTTAAATGGTTCTGCAGGACTATTTAGATAAATCTCTTTAATGTCTACAGCATCAAAAGGAAGTGGACTCTTCGATAGTTCAGGAATGTTGTAGGACTTGAATGTATGGAAATAATGTGCCGGGTCCTGTTGCGGCAAGACAAATGGCTTGTAAATCTTTCCTTCCTTATCTATATAGGCAAAATAAGGCTTGCCATATTGTCCGTCTCCCCGTTTGCTGGCGAAGACAAACCAATGACTGTTTGACGACCAACTGTGATAAGTGTCCGAGCGATCCGAGTTTGCAACACTGCACTCATGGATGGTCTCTGTAGACAGATTCAGTATGTATAGGTCTGTTTCCCGATGCCAGATGGGGAAGGTTCCATAGTCGGCTATGGTGAACAGCAGGTATTTACCATCGGGAGACGCTTTGGGAAAACAGACGGAGCCTTGTTGTTCGCGTGCATTCCATAAGGTGTCTGCCTGTTTCCCCCAAGAACCGTTTTCCTGATCAAAACCGATGCGGCAAAGCGAATAGCGTAACTGGCAGATACTGTCCGGCAACGTGGTTTGTGGAGCCGAGCAATAATAAATATGTTTTCCGTCTGCCGAGAAAGTAGGGAAAGTTTCCAATACTTTTTTATCCCGGGTAAGCGGAGAAAGAATCATCCGATTCTGTTCAAAGTCGGCAATTGCCAAATCAGATTCGGTATCATAGACTTCCAGACGTTTGCTGCCTTGGGCATGAAAAGCAGGTATGATGATATTAGACGAGAACACTGCATAACGTCCGGACGGATGGAAGTCTCCATAAACCGCCGCTGAAATCATGGAATCATTTTTGAGGCTGAGCTTACGTAACTTTCCATCGCGGTTGAGGATGGTTCCTCCGTTTTTCCCACGCAGATGAAACATGGAAAGCCGACCGCTTTGCTTTCCGTAAGTATGACAATTCATACAATTACCACCTGTCAGTTTATTGTCCGCTATGACCTTTTCGCTGAAATCTTCCAAACTCCTTTCACATAGTTGCAGGTTATTCCAGACTTCATATCCCGGCTCTATGAGGCGGTAGCTCAGATAGCCGTCTATTGCCTCGGCAGCTACCTGCCATTGAAAGGAGGGATACTCCAGCCATTTGCCCTTCATCAAGGCCGTTACACGTACTTGCACCGATTTCCCTTTTTGTTGCAGCAACAGTTTCTTCCATTTGCCGATGGGAAAACGGGCTTTGTCTTTACCCGATATCCGCAGACTGTCCGTATCTCCGTAGGCAGTGACCTGCAATCCTTCAGCTCCTTCTATCATAAAATTCATAGGAGCTATATTATAAGGTATAGTAATGTCGGTATAGTCGGGATAGATGGGAGCACATTCTTTTACGCGCGTCACATTCTCGGGAATGGGAGTACATGCCGCCAGTCCCGCCAGCCAAAATATGAAAAACAACTGCATCTTATTCATGATCAACATTATTGAAATTGTGCAAACTGATAATAGTACCAATACGTTCTTCCGAATCTGCTTTCCAGTGCAGATGAATTGCCTTGTGTATGCAACCGGTTGTATTCATTAAAATCCTGTACGATGACAGGGTTTATGCCTGTGGATTTGATTTCACTACCGGTTGCCCGCTTTTGATAAAGATGAATCAATAAAGCTTCTGCGTACAGACGGTTAGGTGCTCCGGTATGGTATCGCTTATAATCTTTCAGAAAAGCGGAGAGATCCTTCATCAGCAAATCGAAACAAAGTAAATAATCCCGTGCCATTTGGTTGGCGGGATTGGCTTCCATCAACAGGTGAAGCGATTTTACGACATCAGTAGACGAAAGCCTCAGGGTATCTTTTTGGGGCAGGTACGAGCGTTTGTACTTCAGCCATTCCTTCACTTCCGGACTTTCCTTCCCCGGTGTGCGTTTTTTCGCCCATTCCTTGTAAAAGAGTGTGTTCGAGAGGATACGCAGATATTTTCGTGCCGCTTCGTTATCTCCGTTTATCAAATTGATTTCCGCCAGTCGCTGTACCATGCGTACACTCTTGTTCTGAGGAGAAAATATCATGCTTAAGAGGGAAGCGTGTTCTGCCATGGTCATATCGCCCAAGCGGAACCAGACCTCTCCAGACAATTGGGTGGAAAGATATGTCGATTTTTCGTTCACAGGCATGAACAGACCCAATCCTGCCGGTTGGTAATAATCCATAAGCTTTTCCGGAAGCTTGTTTTGCATGGCATTGGCCAGATTATAGCACACGGATATGGCATTTCCCGGAACACCGTCGTGTACCAATTCATTTATCTTGTCCCAATTCTCAAAATAGTCTTCGGTATTCAGGCCTAATATGCGCTCGTTCTCAAAATCAGGTGTTCCATACCAAAGCGTAGCCGGGAAAGAGTATGCTTGCGAAGGAATGACCAGATATTTGCGGGCAGCTAAGGGAGGCAGTGCCAAAGCGACCGGTATCATTCCGTAAATAACCACATAACTCTGTTTCCGCTTCAAGGCGGAAAGGATAGTAAATAATGTGAAAGCAAACATACCATAACCGAACAGGCTATAGCATAACATGGTTCCGCAAATGCTTCCGATAAAGAAATCCCATTTTCCTTTTAATTTGTCTGTCAGCAAAAACAGGGACAAAGCACCGATGAGTGAAAGGGTCGCCGAAAATGGATACTGAATTTGGCAGAAGCGCAGGCTTTCCCAAATAAAAACCACTATTGAAATACCTATGGCTATCCATCGGTTGGTCCATTTACGGCAAGTGAAATAAGTCAATGTCCCTAATGCTGCCATAGTTAAGGCAACGACAGCTGCCCCCATATTGATATTATGGAAGAATTGAGTCAAAAAGTCACCACCCAGACATGATAAGGGGGCAGGATGATTGAAATAATCGATAAATTGATCGACTGTATAAGTGAACAATAGCATTTGCTCTCGGTGAAGAAGATGATAAGGATAGGCGAAGCGGAAAAACAGAAAACAAGCTACTCCACTTATCGTCATACTTAAAAATAGATATCGGGTATCATGCTGCATAATTCTTTGTCTTTTCATTCTTTTTAGCAAGTTACATTCACTTTTCCCTTGTCTCTGCAAAAGTAGAGAAAAACGAAAAAGTCAATTAATATTATATTATCAACTTTTGATACTATTCACTCAATCTGTCATTCCCATCTTGATATTCCATTTTAATTACGTTATTTGCATTTATACCAAAAGAGTTTCTAACCATAAAGTTGAAAAGATACGATGCGTTCCTTGTATTATGTCCGTTTGGATATCTCTTTTCTCTCTACCAGCGATGGAGTGAAAGGAGTCTATACACACGCTTATAAAATGAACCTTATTTTACGTTATCTATCATGTCACAGCATATTTTGTGGATGAAAAATATGGTTTTCTCTGTTGCCAATCGGTCACCTCTTGAATAACTGGATGTTTTTTACCATTGATAAGATTTCATTATATAATGCTTGAATTGTATTTGTAGGTTGATAAAAGAAACGGGATATTTGCAATGTGAAAAATTAACCTTAAAATCAAATTTATGACAAAAACGATGAAATCTTTATTTCTATTGATTATTCTTTCGTTGGCGTTTGTTGGCTGTACAAGCCATAATATGACAGAGTGGAACAGGAGTATCCTTTGTATAATTTCTTGTTTTCTACTCATACGAAGCAAAATAGAAATTAATATAGTGCCTTTAACCTATAGATGATTCATTCTTAACGGTTTTGATTCAATATGTTTTCAAACCGACAGACAAAGAGTGTTATTTTAATCAAATTCTAATACATATTTTATGAAACAAATTACATTAACTCTAATGCTGTGCATATTTAGTATATGCACATATGCACAACAAATCACCGTTAGTGGAACAGTGACGGATGCGGAAAATAATCCGTTGATTGGTGCTGCTGTTTTAGTTCTTGGAACTACCGATGGTGTTATTACCGATCTTGATGGTAAATATACCATTAAAGTAAATTCCGGTCAGTCTTTGAAATTCTCTTATGTAGGTTATCAGGAGCAAACTGTTAAGGTTGATGGCCGCAGTGTGATTAATGTGAAATTGTCGGAAGGTGAATTGTTGGACGAGGTGGTGGTTATCGGTTACGGTACAGTGAAGAAAAGCCATTTGACAGGTGCGGTCGCTTCTGTTTCCGGTAAAGAGTTACAGGCAAATGTTGCACGTAGTGCTTCAGCTGCTTTGCAAGGAAGAGTTGCCGGTGTTACTGTGTCGGCTGCCAACGGTCAGCCGGGGGAAGGCTTGAATATTAATGTCCGTGGTATCAGTTCATTGAGTGCCACCAGTCCGCTTTATGTGATTGACGGTGTGTATGGCGATATCAATATGGTTGATCCCGCTGACATTCAGTCTATTGAAGTGTTGAAAGATGCTTCGGCTGCTGCTATTTATGGTTCTCGTGCTGCTAATGGTGTTGTATTGGTCACTACTAAAGGCGGTCGTTTGGAAACTCCTGCCCGTGTGACAGTGGATGCCTATACAGGCGTTCTGATGGTTGCCAAATACATTGATGTAATGGATGGTAATCAGCTTCGCGATTTGGCAAAGGCTACCGGTTATAGTTCGGCAGAAGGGTTGCTGAATTGGAATGGAGGTGCTGGAACAGACTGGCAGAAAGAACTTTATAACTCGGCTATGGTGAGCAAGGTTAGCTTGAATGTATCTGGAGGAAACAAGACTTCGACCTATAATCTGTCGGGAAGCTATCTTAACCAGGATGGTATTGTAAATACTACCGGTTATGAGGCATGGAACATTCGTTCTAAGAATACTTTTTCTTTTTTCAATAATCATTTGCGTATGGGGACTACGTTGATGATGAAATTCTATAAAAAGAAGTACGAAGATGTTTCATATACTGCCGCTCTGACAGCTGTGCCTATGTGGAATGTATATGGTGAAGATGGCACTTGGGGTGTCGCTCCGGAATGGACCAGAGGAGATAATCCTGTAGGTTGGACAGAAGCCTATGATTACCAAAGACATGGGATAGACATTTTATTGAATGGCTATGCCGAAGTGGATTTGTTCTTGAAAGGATTGAAATATAAATTCAATGTAGGTATAAATAAATATACAAGACGTAATTATGCCTATAGTTCTCCTTATTATTTCAGTTCTACTTCACAAAAGAATGAAGCGGAATTGTCGGAAAGTACAGACTGGGAGAACGATTGGTTGATTGAAAATACAATCAATTATGATAATACGTTTGGCAATCATACGGTTTCTGCTTTGGTGGGTTATTCTGCCCAGCGTAACAATGCACGTGGTTTTGGTGCAGGACGTAAGGGTTTCCCGGAAGGTTTCTCTGTGATTGACGCCGGTTCGGTTTCTTCACAAAATACATCGGGTAGCGCTTGGGCCAATACAATGATTTCTATGTTTGGGCGTGTGATGTATTCGTATGCCGATCGTTATATGCTGTCTGCTTCTATTCGTCGGGACGGTTCTTCCAAATTTGCAGATGGAAACCGCTGGGGCACATTCCCGTCTGTATCTTTGGGTTGGAATGTGATGAATGAAGATTTCTTTGAAAATATCAAGGAAACCATGAATGAATTGAAAATTCGTGCCAGTTATGGTGTACTGGGTAATTTGAGCGGTATTGGCAATTATGCTACCCAGTCTGTTGTTTATAAAGGTATGAATAACATAATGGGTACAGAACTTTGGGAAGGTGCCATTACCGGTAAGGAATGGACTTCACCCATGAATGTGACTTGGGAAAAGACGAAGACTTTGAACTTGGGTTTGGATTTTGCTTTCTTGAACAATAAGTTCAGTGTCAGTGCTGATTATTTTATTCAGAAAACAGAAGATATGTTGTTGTCTATGCCGCAGTCTTTGAGTTTTGGTTTGAGTGGAAATCCTACAGTAAATGCAGGTACAGTAGAAAACAAAGGATTTGAAATTTCATTGAATCACCGTAATAATGTAGGCGATTTGTATTATCATGTAGGTGTCAATGCTACCTTCATCAAGAATAAACTGACGGAAGTAAACGGAAGTCGTGATGAATGGCAGGGATTCAATCCTCATGCCAAAGGAACGATCACTTATGCCAAGACCGGTCATTCCATAGGTTATTTCAATTTGATAAAGACGGATGGTGTATTCCAAAGCCAACAAGAAATTGATGCGTATGTGGATAAGAATGGTAATAAGATCCAGCCTAATGCACAACCGGGTGACTTGCGTTTCGTGGATTATAACGAAGATGGTAAGATTGACAATAATGACCGTCAGGATGTAGGCTCTGCTTTCCCGAAAGTTAACTTGGGTGTAAGTCTGGGTGCTGAATGGAAAGGTTTGGATTTGAATATGTTCTTTGACGGAAACTTTGGCAACAAGATTTACAATGCCCAGTATTATACTACGGTTTATAATGAATCAACAGGAAACCAGTATGCAGAACGCATGAACAGCTGGACTGAAAACAATCATTCTGACATCCCTCGTTGTTTGTTTGGTACTAGCGATCCTAATGGTACAAACTGGGGCTATACGGACCGTTGGCTGGAAAATGGTTCATTCTTGCGCTTGAAGACCTTGGAATTAGGTTATACGTTGCCTAAAGTATGGGTATCCAAAGCCGGTTTGCAGAATGTGCGTGTTTATACGGCTATGGAAAACCTTTTCACTATAACCGATTATAAAGGATATACTCCTGACTTGGGTATGGTAGATGCCGATGGTGCCGGTACATCAGGTGGTTCGGGTGTAATGACCCGTGGTTGTGATGACGGTCGTTATCCGATGGCACGTACTATCACCTTTGGTTTACAAGTAAATTTCTAATTAGGAATAAGTAATATTTGCAGAATATGAAAAAGAATTTTATAAAATACATAGCTGCATTGGCTGTAGCTCCAATGTTGTTGTCTTCTTGTAGTGATGATTTTCTGAATGAGATTGACCCTAACCGTCAGACTCCGACCACTTTCTGGACATCCGAAGATAATGTGATGAAAGGCTTGTCCGCAGTTTATAATCCTTTCCGCCGTATGACCAGTGGATATTATGGCGGGTTGGAAGGTATCATGCATCTTCAGATGCGCGGTGATGACCTTTACCCCACTCGCGGAGAAGAACCTTATATTTGGGAATATTTGTCGTTTGTCAACACAACGAATACAAAGGATTTGAGCTGGGGAAACATCTATGAAGGCATTCAGATGGCAAACGAATTCATATATCGTGCGGCTACGGTTGATATGGACGAAACCAAACGTGAGCAAATGATAGGTGAGGCTTATTTCTTACGTGGATTCTGGTACTTCCGTTTGCGTACTGATTATCGTGATGCGGTTATCCGTACTCTCCCGCAGGATGCAGATCCGGAAACTCATGGACTGTCTAGCGGTGATGAAGTGCTGGAACAGGCTATTTCAGACTTTAAGGAAGCCAAGTCTCGTTTGCCTAAACTTCGTTCAAGCGATGAAAACGGTCGTGTAACTCAAGGTGCGGCTATTGCCATGTTGGGTAAAGCTTATATCTGGAAAGGGGATTATCAGGCCGCAAAGAATGAGTTTGAAATTATAATGAATGGTTATGGTTACGATTTGACTCAAAAGTATGAGGATAACTTCCGTGACGATACGGAATTTAATGCTGAATCTATTTGGGAAATCAATTATGATGCCAAAGGTAATTCGGGTGACGCTTGGGGCAATGGCACTAGTGACGACTCGTTTATGGGAAACAACCTTGCTCATTATTTTGGTCCGACACTGAAAGGTGAGAATATTGGCGGTGGTTGGTATAAGATGCAACCTTCTCCCTATTTGATAAAAGAATTCATTTCCGAACAGCGTCCGGAAGGCTCTGATTCCAAATGGGATAAGCGTTTATACACTACGTGCTTCTTTAAATACTCTGATTTCGGTGATGTGAAACCAGATGAAAAATTCTATGGTGGTAAAGTGGAATTTGATGATATGTTTAAATGGACGGTACTGCCCGAAGGCGACGGCAAATATGGTATTGCCAAGCAAGGATACGCTCCTGCTTATCCGGTTATCGAGGGTGTTCAAGGGCGTTTCATGATGAAGAAGTTTGCAGCTTGGTGGGTTCCCACAGGATGTACGATGTATTCTAACGATGCCGGACGTATCAACAATTTACGTATTATGCGCTTTGCAGAAGTTTTGTTGCTTCACGCTGAGGCTTGTCTGGAAACCAATGATGAAAGCGGAGCAATGAAAGATATTAACCGGATTCGTGTACGTGCCGGTTTGCCGGAGAAAACCTTGAGTGGAAAAGATGCTATAATGACAGAACTCCAGAAACAGAAATTGCTGGAATTTGCCGGAGAGAATATACGTTGGGATGATATGGTTCGTTGGTACGGAAATGATCCTGCTAAGTTGAAAGCTATCATGCACGAACGCAAGACCGATTCTCAACATTATGAATTGCTTTACGAAGAAAATGAAAGTGGTGAAAAGGAATTGGTAGGATATAAACCGACAGACCGCATTTCGGATACACAAGGATTTGACCATTTTGAAGCTAAATTCTTGTACTTCCCGATACCTCAGGCAGAGGTGGACGCTAATTTGAATTTGGAGCAAAAGCCGGAATGGAGATGATTGTATTGAACTGATAATTAAAAAGTATGAGAGGGAGGGGGATCTCTCCCTCTATAAAAACAATGAAGCCAAATGAAAAGGAAAGGATATTATTTATGCTCTTTGTTGGTTATGATATTTGTATTTTTGTCATGTCGTGATGAAGAACAGGATTGTACCCAGGCTATGCAGGATATACAAAACCAGTTGAAGGAAAATGATTTATTGAAATCTGTTTCTCAGGAACGTGAACAATGTGTTTTGTTATTTGAGTCCAATAAGGTAATTTTTCCGCAAGAGTTAATCCAAAATGTAGATGTGGATGCGGAAAACTGGAAAACGACTTTGACATTTGTCAATGGAAGCACTTATGTTATACCTACCTTAGGTACTTCGATTGACAACTTGATATTGAGTTCTACAGTCAATCCTTCCGGTTGCAATCCATTATCGGCCAATGTAGTTGTAAAATTACCTGTATTGGGACGCATTAAACTGATTGTACACAGCAAACCGGGAAAGCATACACCTGACGTGGAATATGCATTTAAGAGTGTGGAATTAAAACAGAATATCCCGGTATTGGGACTTTATCCCAATTATAATAATCAGGTCACTTTAATTTATACAGATTTGCAAGGAAATGAACGTGCCCGGTCCGATCTAAAGCTTCAGACAAAAACATTGGAAAGCAGAAGACTGCCCAAGGAAATCAGAGTGGTAAAGGCTCAATATGACCGTATGGAGCCAGGCATGAATTTAGTTAACTCTCCCGGACAGGATGAAACAGACACTTCTATCCCTTATATGGTAGATGCTGACGGAGAAATCCGTTGGATTCTTGATTGGGAGAAGTCGGATGAACATCGATATATCGGAATCGGGTGCGGACTGATTCGGATGCAGAACGGACATTATATGACCGGTGACGGAAACCATCATCGGATGGTGGAAGTGGATATGATGGGAAATACAATTCATAATTGGGATATGCTGGAAAGGGGATATACTATGCATCATGCCATATCTCAAGATAAACAAGGCAATATATTAGCTACGGTGAGCAAGACTTCCGCTAAAATAGCCAATGGAAAGGATGTACGGATAAACGATTTCATTATTAGAATGGATCCCGAAAAAGGGGAAATATTGCAAGAATGGGATTTGGTAAACATGCTGGATTCGGCACGGTATGGTATGACCGATTATAATCTTACCGCTGATCCTTATGCGCAAAATGCCAGTAATTGGGCGCATAATAATGGTATAGTGGAATGGGGAAATGATTATTTGGCTACAGCTCGCTATCAAGGAATATTCAAATTTAATAAAGCCGGAGGCATTGAGTGGATTATATCACCTCATGGGTATTGGAGAGATAGATATTTGAAATTATTATTAAATCCTCTTCATGCCGACGGAACTCCCATTACTGATCCTGATGTGATAGCCGGAACGAAGAATTGTGATGATTTTGAATGGCCTTGGGGGTGCCATACTGCTGTTCCGTTGCCTAATGGACATATCTTTTATTTCAATAATGGCTATGGGCGAAATTTCAAGCTTGATTTTACGGATAGAAAAAATGTTTATACTTGTGGAATAGAGTACGAAGTGGATGAAGTAAACCGTACGGTTCGTCAAGTTTGGCAATATGGAAAAGAACGGGGTACCGCATATTTTACTCCGGCTCGTTCCGGGGTGCAATATTTGGAACAAACGGGTAACAGATTAATTTGTCCGGGAATGAGCAATGTGCTTAGCAATGGCAATCGTGGTGCACGCGTGACAGAAGTAGATCCCGAGACACAGGAGATTGTATTTGAGTTGGAACTGGAAGATGCAATTTATCAGCGAGTTTATCGTATGTCTCTCTATCCTGACAATCAATAAATGCATTTTTACTATAAAAGATTAATTGAGAATAATAAATAAAAGGTAATATTGCGCCAGCGGCATAACGACACGACACCGGCACAACCTTTCGTCCGTCTTGGCGAGAGTCAGAATAGTGCGCACCCGAATCTGACGGACTGGAGAGGCTTGCCGGACTTAAAGGCAGACAACCAACAGCGGAACGTGGTGCTTCCTCTCAAGTTTGCTAACGGGAAGTATGCCTTCTATACCCTCAGCAAACTAAAATTTCAGTTTCATTGTTTTGTTGTTGTAAATAATATCTTTTTCAATAACAGACACGTGTCCCGATTCCAAAGGAGTAAAAATCTGAATCTTGAACTTTCTATTCTCTAATTTAGGCGGCATTTTACCGATAGGAGCAAATAGAGTAAACGTTTGATGTTTGTTATCCCATTTCATTTGAATCGCTGAATAACCTCCTCTCTCATAGGCATAAGTTTCATTATCGTCTTCATAAAATAAAAACTCTGCATCTTTACCTGCATAAACTGATAACATAATTTCAGAGCCATCGTCTTGAGCAACATATTGAACCACTTTATTACGTGGAACAATGGAACCGGCTTTTACAAATATTGGCAGCTTTTCCAAGGGAGCATCATATTTTATTTCTTGTCCTCCCTCGTAGCATCTATTGGAGTGCAAGTCAAACCAATAGGTACCGGAATGTTGTGGTAAGTAAATCAATTCTAATGTATTAACATCCGAAATAGCCCCCTCCCGATTATAATACATTGGTCTGGTTATTAGATGAATCATTAATGCATCCCCAAACATATAACTGCTCCCGTCATCAAACGTTTTCCGGTCGTCAGAAAAATCCACTACTGTACCACGCATTATTGCCGAACCTTTTGACGTAACCTTCCAAGCTTCTGAATATATATACGACAAGAGTGAATAACGAAGATGAATCATCTCAACTTGAATGTCATAAAATAGGCTGCCGGGCTCGCCAAAATGCCAAATCTCACGTGGCACTTCCGTTCCATGAGCCCGGAATATCGGAGAAAGAGCTCCGTACTGAAACCACCTTGTGTATAATTCCAAATAAGCAGAATCTTTAAGCCCCTTTGCATACCCTCCATCGCAAGAAGATATGTTTCTATGGATTTCCGTACCTATCTCTCCGGTTCCTTCACCTGAATTTTCCCTACTTCGCACTCTAAAGCCACCGATATCGGTAGTCCAATAAGGAATGCCGGTCATACAAATATTAAGACCGGCTACAAGTTGCTTTTTTAATACATCCCAAGAAGCATAGATATCTCCCGACCATATAGAAGTGCCAAATCGCTGCTGCCCTGCAAAAGCAGAACGAGTCAAGACAGATGCGCGATTATCACTCTGCTTCCTTAAGTTTTCATACATCATTTTAGTTAATACATACGAATAAGTATTGAGATAACGAGCAGCAGATCCGATAAAAGTCTTACCGGCTTTTTTACTCCACTGAGTCTGCTTTTCAGGATATAGCCCGTCTTTATAAGCCGGTTCTGTCGCATCCAACCACCAAGAATCCACACCTTTGGTATAAAGTCCCTGATACAAATGGTTCCAAAAGATTTTTTGAGCTGTGGGAGCATATATATCCGCTACCTTATAACCTGCCCATGTGGGCACATCATACAGCACATTGGCTGAATCCATCTCTTGATATATTTTCGTGGATTTTCCAAAACCGGGCCAAACAGACAATGTTAACTTAACATGATACTTCTTATGCAAATCTTCAATAACCTTTTGGGGATTAGGATGAGTGACCGGGTTAAAAACCATGCCATTCCACGAATCGAGGTTTTCTCCCCAATATTGCCAGTCTTGAACAATATTGTCTAATGGAATATTTCTCATTCGGTAAGTTCTCACCACATCTTGAAGCTCATCAAATGTCTTGTAGCGTTCCTTTGACATCCAGAATCCAAAAGCCGATTTGGGAAGCATTGGCGAATTCCCTGTCAATTCGCAATATCCCGACATAGCATCCTTCATATCTTTCCCCACTACCAAATAATAATTTACTCCATCTCCTATCTCAGAAGTAAAAGTAGCTCCATCAGGAGTATCTTCAAAGGTGGAGCAAGAATAATTATCCCAAAACAACACATAATTTGAAGTGGATACAATAACCGGATTTGCTATTTCACGATTGGCGTGCACCAACAATTCCTTATGCCCCCTATAATTATAAACTCCATCTTGATACTGCCCCAAACCATAAATAGCTTCATCGGGCTTTAAAATAAAGGTTTGGCTCACAGTATATGCTTTTTCCCCTAAGTCATCGACTTCAGAAAAATGATTACCACCTTCTACGAGAATCGTGTCACTGTTTTGAACATCAGTAAAAAGAACCCTATCCTGCAAAATATCATAGGTTGCTTCTACCTTTGCCGATTTTAAGATAATCTTATTTTGCAATGAACGACATTTTATATCCTGTGCTGCAAAAGCTTTATCATTTACAATAAGAGAAGGCTTCTGTTCTTGTCCTGCAGGATAAGTTCGGACATGTATGATATTATCCTTTAAAAAAGATATCTCAATTTGTTTTTCTTCAAGAGAAATAGTAACCCCATTTTCGTTCTTTTGTACAGAAGAAAGGGAATATTTTTGCCCATAAGAACTGAGTGAAACAATGAAAAACAGAAAAAGTATTATTCTATTCATAATTAATCATAACTGTACAACATAAAAATTGTTTGAAATGATACTTTCCGGAACAATAATAAGTTTACAAATATCTGTATATCAAACATTCCGCTTATTCCAGTGCTGCAAAAAATCTAATAAAGGAATACCCGATATGTCGACAAAGACAACCATAAAATTTGTATCTTTAATTCGATTCCTGAATACAAAGATAGAGATTTTTTGTTATAGTTACTTTTTTTGTATAAAATAAAAATGAACCACCAATAATTGAACTTGACGATATTTATAATAAAGATGGATTTTTGATTAAAATGTTTGGAACAAAATCTAAATCATGGGAATATGAGAATGAGATAAGGTTAATATATTCAACTTCAAAACGGAAAGGATATAATCCTTTTGCATTAAAATCGATTTATTTTGGTTTAAATATGGATGAAATGCATCAAATACAAATAATAGAAGGATTAACAAATAGAGATATAAGATTCTATAAAATGTAAAGAAAAGCAGAATCATATAAGCTTATTTCTATATTGATTCATGAAAATAAACGTATCATTAAGAATAAATTGGTACTATCTCAATATGAAATATTAAAAGAAAGCTACAATCATGCCATTGAAAATTTTCATGTATTATATAAAGGTGAAAGTATGAATAAAGAAGCATTGCATAATTTTGTCTTGAAGTTCAGAAAAGAATACACTACAAAAAATACTAATATTTATGTCTATAATAAAAGTGACATAGCTAATTTAATTGATAAATATCCATTAAATGACAAAGAAGCAGAGCTATTGCTGAATCATGGTTCACTAATCCTACAGAAGTCTATGTTAATCTATCTTGAATCAGTGTAAGCATCCGATAAAGTACACATTGTATTTTTCATAAATAGAAAACCCGATATTAACTTTTGATTAAAATTGATATCGAGTCTTTTATTCTTCACCATAAATATTTAGGGATATTCCTAAAATAACGTGAATTCGATATGAGTGATACTGAGATTATGGTTATTCGGTGGTTTCCGCTGTTTCAAGCATTACTACAAAGAATATGTCTGTAAACATCTGAAACACCTTTTTCCGCGTCAGGTTTCTTATAACCGTATTCATCAAAAAAGTACTGCCGGGAACCTGTACCGGCATCAGTTTTGTCGACTCTACTTCTTCACGTGTTTGTCGTAACCAAAAAATCCTTATTCATAAAACATTTGAGGAACTTACCGAGCGTGGAAAATATTCAATGGGATGGTTCTTCGGATTCAAGTTGCATCTGATAATCAATGACAAGGGTGAGATTCTCAATTTTATGTTCACGCCTGAAAACGTGGATGACCGGGAACCATTGAAGCAAGGTAAGTTTCTGGAGAACATCAAAGGAAAACCATGTGCAGACAAAGGATATACCGGTCAGGCTCTGTTTGAGAACCTTTTCCTTAATGGTGTACAGCTTGTCACTAAAGTTAAAAACAATATGAAGAATTCACTGATGAGTATTGCCGACAAAATTTTGTTCAAAAAAAGAGCCTTGATCGAAACGGTCAATGACGAACAACTTGCTATTTTTTAATTTTATATCGAATTCACGTTAAATAATGTTCTATGAAAAAGGTAGAAGATTGGGAGAGTTGAACGAAAAAAATCAAGAGAAAAGTCCACGTAAAGTAAAACTTTTTTCTTAATTTAGAAGAAAGAGGGACATTCACTGAATATCACAAATTATGAACTAGGGACTTCAAGGAAAGAAACTTCTAATCATTCAATCAGATTTTATAAGTCCTTTCCTATGCTAGAAACAATTGGAAGAATATCGTTATGGTAACGGAGTATGGAAGAAATTTAACCTAATCTTACCTAATGGATTTAAGTTATAAAAATGAATAAAACCAGAGAAGAAAATCATAATTCCTCTCCAACTGTTTTTGTTAACTGATACAAAAACATCAAGTACACACATCACAACTCCAGCCCAACAACAGATATCCATTTTCCTATTTTTAAATTCTCAGACACTGCCAAATCAATAGCCGCCTCATTATTTTTCGTCTTGTCAGTCAAACCAACACATAAAGTATACTTTCCTCGTAATTTTGCCGGAATATCAAACTGACTCAGATAATTGTATGACATCCCCTTCAGCCATTCGGAAGGTTCTGCTTCCGGTTCTGTATGCAAGAATACAATCTCCTGTCTTTCATTCATCAAAACAAAGCTAACCTGATACTTATAATTCCAATTAGGATGATTATTAGGCAATACACCCACACCATAGTTTTTCCATGAATGAAACAAAGTCAATGTTCTGTTATTCTGTTCTACTTTGATATAATCCGGATAGAAACGATAACCACCCAAAGTTATAAAACGCTGAACTTGATCCGGTAATTCTTCTATCCAAAACTTACACTGTAAAGGCACACGCAAATCCAACGTGTTGCAATGATTGTCTAAAGCATCAGTCACAGAAACAATAAAAGCCTCTTTGAAATCGTTCATGGCAAAACGTTTGTCTCCTTGGAAATGCTTGTACTTTGAATTGTCACCATTTTGTGCGTTAAACCACCAGCATCCCTCACCAATAAGAGCTCTTTTCGGGAAAAGCTCGTCATGCACCATCGCACGTTCTTCATTAGAAAACCAAAAACTGCCTATACCATCCCTACGGGGAAGAAACCCCAACTTATCATATACAAGCGGCTTGGAGAATCTATAGTCACTCTGCGAAAGATTCATCACTGTAAGCACTTTTTTAAAATGCCTTGCATACGATCCGGTTACCTGTCGGATGACAGTTTCCAAATTCTCCTTCTTTTCGAGTGCTAAACCATGTCCTTCTCCCCATCTTCCCAATCCATACGCATCAATATAATCCACCTCATCCGGGTTGTCATATTCTTTTGCGAAAGCTTCTACAAACTTATCCAGCTTTTCAAGAAATACCGGATTGTCATAATAAGGCTGAGTTTTGCCTTCATCATCTATTGGGCTTTCTGTAGCTCCGGCTTCGTATACATAGGATGGTACCCCATCTACGCCATGAAAAAACACCCTAAATGCCAGTTTAAGTCCTTTGTCTTTAGCTTTTTGTATATACCATTTATACTGTTCATTATAAATCCATGCATATTTGCCTTCTTCAGGTTCCAGATCTTTCCATAGCATTCTGATATATAATATATTGGCATAATCAGCAGCCTTGCATTCTTCCATCTGCTCCCAAAAAACTTCGGGGGTATAGATGTTGCTTTTATTATGGCGTGTTCCCTGAAAAGACCAACCTTCTTCGTACATCATCCATCCCATGGCAGGATTTTTTAGTACAGTGGTCAAATTCGGGGTATAATTTACCCATTTGTTTACTTGGGCTTGAAGTGAAGCAAATCCCAATAAGTACATACAGCACAAGAGAATTGCAGCCAAGCGTAAAACAGAAATGCTTTTCATATGATCAATAATTATCCAATTTGCCAAAAAATATATATCCTTATAGGAAAATCATTACCGGAGATTTCCCCATAAAGAAGATTAGTGTAAAGATAAGTTCTAATTTCTCTTTTCTTTAAGAAGTCAGGTAAAAGAACTTAGCTTCCGTGGCTTATTAAAGATAATTTTAAGTTTTCGGTGCAAATATACAATTATTATCATAAAGCAGATATGTTTGATAAACTTTTTATAAAAGACTTCACCATTTACGTAAATAATAAGAATCGGATATAGCCAACAAATTAAATGAAGCATCCATCTGACATTAATGTACACCGCCAGATCAAGCATATCCAATCTGGAAAACAAATGGTAATATGCTATTGCTGATCTTTTATTTATAGTAAAAACAGACAGCAGAATACCCGGATTATTCCGTTTTTTTGTCCTTCATACAGTGCCAATGAAGAAGTCTGCGTTTTTCCCCATATGGAAATACCTGAAGTATGTTCAAATGGAGCACCCCCACAATAGCAAGCAAATTTCCTCGGGTTGTCAAATCTTTGAAAATTGTCAGTAGTACACAGTAATACAATGGCATTGATTATTCCTATCCCTTTTATATTTCTCAATAGCAAGTAGTTTGTGTAAAGAGAACTACTGGCGGCTATCAATTACTCCATAGCCTCTTCCACCTCCAGAACCTTTTCTTTGATTGAATTGAGCTACTCTTCCAAAAAAGAAATAGATTCTGTCACATCAGCTAACTTTGCCATCTGGGAGAATGTTTCCAATAACTTTATGCTTGATACTTTTGCTTGACCAAATTCTCACGCATAATAATCCATCTTCTCAATCTCACCAAGTCTTTGTCCGGCAATTTGTATAGTTCCAATTTTCGGCACAGAACAAGACTTCGGATAAAGAGAGCTGATAATCTGCTATCCAAGCTAACAAGGATTGAATTCCTCCCGGAGTGTTATCAAAAGACTTGTTTCACAAGTCTTTTTCGTCCGCAGACATTAATGATGCATCGAAAGTTTTTTTTTCATACATCAAGACTAACAAAATGAGAATAATTCATAACTTTGCATTTACAGTATTAAACATGAAAGAGAAACAACTAATACATTTATTAGATCGTGAGCCTACAGTTCTAACCGGATAGGTTCTCCGATTAAGAGAGTTACAGTCTGATTCAACCTATACTAGTGTCAAAGTTAGTTCACTGCAACTCTTCCTTTCAAATATACACTTATATTTTTATTGGGATATTTAATACTGCAAATGTAAATGTGTCAAAACTAAAATGACCTATCCAATTGTCAGCTGTAGGGCAGGATTTACCTGCCCGAAGACACAAAGCAAGCTGTTTTCGGGCGAACGAACTTCGCCCCTACGAACTAAACAACAGCATTATCCACGTTTTGACACACCCCAACCAAACGCAAGCAAGCTATTCTTAATAAATATTTGAAATAAGTTATGTGATAAGAGTGCAGTCTATTTATGGCACACCGCTAAAAAGAGAAATGAAAAAGTATGCAAACAGAACAACAGATAATTCGTATCAAACATTTACTAAACAACAAGAGCCTGTCTTTTATTATTGGGGCAGGATTCAGTAAAAACATGTCTAATAAATTTTTCGATTGGGGTGATCTTCTTAAGCCGATCATCACAGAAATGTATCATATAGACGATGAAAAAGAAATTGAGCATAAAATTGAAGAAATCGGGTATCTTGGAATAGCTCAAGAATATGTACGAAGGAAGGGATTTCATGAGGCTATTGATGTCTATATAGAGCAACATACCCCTACCATTTCAATTAAAGAAAATTCGGATGAACCAGAGTATATCGTAACTCTTAATAATGAATTTATAGAAAGCGCGGATGTCACTTGCCATAGGCTATTGTTCAATCTTGATGTAAAGCATATTTATACATTTAATTATGATAACTGTCTTGATATTATTGGCAATACCGGAAAAGCTCAAAAACTCTTATCTGAAATAAGAAACCTCCAAAACAAATTAGAGTTTCTTGAACTCAATGAAGAAAAATTAAGTGGATATTTATATATTTCAATAGAAGACAATATGAAGGCAGTAAAGGCAAATTTACCAACTGCAATTCAGAACGACAACGGAGATTACAATCATTTTATTAAGACGCTTAATTGTAATTATCCCGAACTCAACTTGTTTACAGATAATATCTCACACATAAAGGATAACTGCCACATTGTTCAAAATGAAATAGCTCGCATTAAAGCACAGATATTATTGCTACAGAAACATCGTGAATCTGTTTATCAACTTATCTCATCATCTGAGATGTTATCTCTTACGGATGGGAAAAGAAGCATATTTAAACTGCATGGTTCTATTAGATTAGATAAAAGTGCCCCATATGGTTTTGATGGAGACCGCCATTGTAATTACATTATTACATCAGAGGATTATAAAGAGTATCCCATAAAACATGAACCGTTTGTTAATTACATGAAAATATCACTATTAAAAGGAGCTTTTTGTATTATTGGTTTTTCATGTGATGACCCAAATTTCCTATCATGGATGTCTTGGGTTAAAGAAGTTGTAGATAAGAATATAGAAATCAGGAAAGAGTTATCTCAAAAGAACTCAGCAAGATTTTTCTACATACATTCCGCTGATAAACCTCTATCTGAAGAAAAGAGATTATTATTAAAAAATCATTATATTGAATGTGTCGAGCTATTCAATCTATTTGAAGGTGATTGTCACAAAGTAAGAATTATACAGTTTCTAAAACAACTTTTGCCGACATCTTTATCTTATCCTAAAATTAAGAAAACATGGCATAACATAAATAAATATATAAGTGATATTCAATACTCCAAAGAAGATTGGAATATCACCAAAATAAGTGAGGATATTAAATTCATTTATTGTTCTGCAAATGTAAACAGAATTCCGTTGCAATCCAATTCGGATCATCACAACAGGAACCATATTTTGCAGAGGTTGCAGAGTCGATTCCGAAGGAAATGGAATGCAGCGTCTGAACTTGAATTAATGTTAGCTTTCTCAGCCCTCAGAGAAGAACTTTTATTACCTTGTCATTATTTTGACGATGAGATATATAATCAGCTGATAGGAACTTGCAAAAATTCACTACAGTCAGATTTAAAATGTTTGTTACATAAGGAACAAGCTCTAACAAATCAAAAGTTTTCAGATACGAATGACCATATAAGTCCATTTATTCAGATTTGGAAATACTTATATAATTTTGATTTCAAAAGTGCAAAATATCTTGTCGATTCATGGAAACCCTTAAAGGATAATCCGATTGATGAAGTGAGAAAACAGATGTTCAAAGCCCTTTTCTCTGAAGATGTATTTGAGAATATTCGTCCATTGACTAATCAAGATTTATATTATTCTATTCAAGATTATCTCAATGCACTAGAATTATTACCTCTAATTAGCCGAAATTATACCTTCGGACAGGATGGCAGCATGAATAATGCAATAGACTTCTCTGATGAGGTTAGTCAAATACAAACAGATTGCCCATATATAAAAAATGCAGACTATATTTTAAATAGATTAATAGAATCCATTAAAGAAAACAATAAAGCAATTCCATTCGGCAATAAATCACGGTCTTTCGATTTTGACAGTGACAATTCAAAGTTGATCAATTCATTTAAAGTATTAAGTATTCTTTTTGAATTGTGCCGACCTTTGCATATCAGTAATATAATATTATTCTCTATAGAAAAATGGAACATTGTTTGTGATAATCTCTATCAGGACTATCCCTATCCATGTCTATTTTATAGTCTTCAGTACAATGATGAGAAACTCACTAAGTCTGTTAGTCAAAAGATATTATATTGTGACCGTTTGACTCCCTATCTTCCTAATATTGTAAAATCATTATTTGCATCGTTAGGACAATCTGAATGCCCTAATTTCTATCGGACTCCTATAATGAAATCTCTTTCAATACTATTAATCGGTTTGGATGCCAAATTTTGGAATAGTGATTTCACGAAGTTCTTTGATAAACTACAACCTTATGCAGAAAATGGGACAAGGAAGTATGATGATTTAAATTATTCACATGAGAATTTTTATGAATTAGTGACATTCGGATTGACCTGGACATCTGACAAAGATTTTAAACTTAGAGTTATTTCCGAAATCCTTCATACTCATGAAAGTATTGATAATTGGAAAAATCTACTAATAACAAAAGCCTTAAAATCTCTTACTAACGAAGACTTTGTGGCTTCAAAATATTATCAAGACATTTATCAGGATTTGCTTTGGTTATGTCAAAACGGGAATATCCCTGCACATATCTATGTAATATTAAACCTTATAACTTTACTTGATACTCAGACTGTGCAACAATGCTTGGAAAGGCTTCCAGAATCCTTGATAAAATCCGACTGTACTTTAATACAAGCTATACCTCATTATATCAAACAAGATTCGAATTTAGTATCAGTGATTAAACGAATAGTTTTGAAATCACCATTTTTGTGGCGTAATGGTATTGAGAAGAAGGGGATGACTATAGGATATTCATTTATTGATATTACAGGTATTTCAAACCAAATAGATTTTACTGCAACCGAAATGGAGGTACTTTGGGAAAAAATGAAAGTATCACTATATCAAATAAAAGAGGTATGTAATAATCAGAGAGAGGAAGAATCCACCTTCTTCATAAATCATTTTGCTACATTATTAGATGAAATGAAATCATTTATTGAAAGCAATACTTTTAAAGCAATCTCTCCCAAAGAATATGATGAAATCTATAACGAAATAATTTCATTAAGAGTATCCGTTGCGTCAAATGCATGTCACAGCATATATGATTTACTTATAAGAGATGAGACAAGTGATGCTATATCAATGCTTGTTGATATAAAACCGGAAATTCGTTTTCCTAAATACCAGGGAGAATATATATTATTGGCAAACAAACTTGTTTTAATGAAATCTCAACATCTCAACAGTTGTATGAATCATTTCTCTTGGATAGTTGATTCATATTCCGAATATATTCCACAAGATATATTCAAGTCTTTACTTGAGTTTATCCTAATTGCTTATGAACCATATTTTAATGGTAAACAAAACTGGAATTTACCCTTTGCTAAAAAAGAGGATTTTGAAAGTGGACTAATTAAGATTTATAGTGTGTTCAAAAAATGGGGTGGCATTAATGTCTTTTGGCAATCATATAAACCTAGATTTATAAATCATTAATAATCATCCTTATTATAATAAAAAGATTTTATCAATGACAATTGACGATATAAAGAAACTGATAGCCTCTGACGAATCACAGACTTTGGAGCTAAAGAAAACTACTAGCGAGTTAAAAAAGGAAATCACTCGAAGTGTCCATTCCTTAATACAGAAAGAAGTTGGTTAATTTTCGGTGTAGCACCGAAGTCGCTAAAGATAATCGGGCAAGAAGTGACAGCACGCATTTTATAAAGTACACATTGTAAAGCCATCCACTCTTCCGTTACTTTGCCAACAAAAAGACCATGAAACGAATAATGAGTAAAGAAGAGTTCCTGTCAGTTTATGAAAGGCAACAAGCCAGTGGTTTGACCATAAAAGATTTCTGTGAGAATGAGACCTATTCATCATCCTGCTTCCATTATTGGAAGAAGAAATTCGGCCTGAGCCGTACTTACACCAGCCATCCGGATAGAGTTCCCGATGATACATTCATTCCATTGGGCCTGCATCGCAGGGAAAATCTCCCGTCCGGCACAGCACCTTCCAAGCGATTAGAAACCGAAAGTCTTGGTTCGGCACCTAATATTCTGTTGATAAAATCTGTAAACATAAAAATATGTTTGGTTTTAATTCAGATATTAGAATTTGAACCGGCAGGAATAGTATTTTAACGATTTGGAGAATGATTTCATTTCGTTCAAAACAATTCCGTGTCTAAGAGGTTACAATAAAAAAGGTTACTCATTCAACATCGGTTTATCGGTCATAACTTCACAGCCATAATCCGATAAACTGCATCAAACATTGCTTATTCAAATAATAAGTTTGTATTTTTGGATGAAATATCGGAAAGTTATGGATAAAAGAATGGTTTTGGATAGTATCATGAGGCTCTGCCTGAAGGAGAATGACAGGAGTATAGATATGTATATAGCAGACAGAAAAGGCAATACATATCCGATAACCCATGTATTTCTTGGCGAAAGCGGAGTTTTATATGCAACAAACGGTACTGCTTTGGTTGCCCTGGAAGAGCTGGACGATAATACCCTGAATGATATACTGTGTTTTCTAGGATAATAACAAAACATGTTGGAAAAATTAAAAGAATCCGACCGGTCTTGAAACTATATTTATCACAAATCGAGAAGATAAGTCATAAGCCAAACAATCCGAACCAACCTTTTAGGGTGAATTACCAGCAAAGATAAAGGTTAAACTGTACATAGCCAATAAATATCAATAAAACACACTCACAAAATATTTCCTTAACCATAATAATACCACACTCATGCTGTTTTATGTTCCATGGCAAATAGGAATGAAACTTATAAACAGTATTCATCAGCTTCATATAATTAATGTATATTCCCCCCCATCCATACTTTATATAATTGCCTGAAAAATACTGAAAAAGCCACTTTTTTACGAGAAACTAAATTTTTTTATGAGAAAAATAGATGAGTTTTCAATAAAGTATGTATATTTGCAGCAAAATTAAGAGTTTAACCGTACTTGAATAAAGTTGGAACAGGGGAAATATTATGGAATATCTATTTCTGAAACGTAAAAAAGCCTCTTTTGTTTCTCAAAGGCAGAAGGACTTGCTTTTTGATGCTGCTGAAAAACAGTGGCGGAAAGAGTTTGTTGCAGGCGGAATTGAGACAAGAAAGGTGGATTTGGATATTTACAAGTCCCTTCTTTACTTCTTGGAGATAAAACAGGTTTTTCTTGACCCGAAACTGTCCCTGAAGAAATTGAGTATGATGATTGAGACAAACCAGACCTATCTGTCGAATGTGATAAACAGGTATTTCGGATGCTGTCTGAAGAAATTAGTGAACAGCTACAGGATAGAATATGCCAAAGAACTCTTACGTGCAGGAAACTGTCCGTTGAAGGAACTTCCCCAACGAAGCGGCTTTACATCCAAAAGTGCTTTCTACGCCGCTTTTGGCAGACAGTCGGGATATACGCCGAAACGTTATATGACATACAAATGGAAAAATGAAATGCAAGATAATTAAGTCCTTTAAAACCAAATATGAACAACCAATTTTTATTTTTTTAAATTTATAAATTTAAATTCATTATGAACAAAAAATTTTTAAGTGCAATCCTGTTCGGAGCTTTAATGGTTTCGTCAACAGGGACATTTGTATCTTGTAAGGACTACGATGACGACATCGATGAACTTTGGGGTGCTGTGAACGGTGGAAAGGAAGAACTTTCCAAGAAGGTATCAGCTCTTGAAACTTCAGTGTCTGACTTACAAGGTGCACAAACAAAATTAGAAGCAGAAATTGCTGCTGTCAAGAAAGAGGCTGCTGATGCCAAAGCTGCTGCTGATCAGGCTGCTGCCGATGCCGCTGATGCTAAAGCTGCTGCTTTACAGGCTGAAAAGAATGCTATTGAAGCTGCCAAAGCTGAAATCGCCAAAGTGAAGGAAGAACTGGTTAAGATGATTCAAGACAATCAAGGAGCATCTGAAGAAGACATCAAGGCCATCGAATCTGAAATCGCCACTATCAAGGGTGATATCGCAGCTCTTACCGCTGCCTATAAAGGTGCAGACGCAGAAATTTTGGACAAATTATCTAAGGTAGAAAGTACTTTGGGTGAAAGAATTAGCAACCTGGAAGCCGATGTTAAGACCAACAAAGAAGAAATCGGAAAATTGCAGGGCGCGTTGAAATTGCAACAGGATGCATTGGATGCATACAAAGAAGCTACAGGCAAGGAACTTGGTGATATCAATACCAGACTGGCAGCATGTGAAGAAGCTGTAAAAGCCCTTCAGGGATTTGATGTTGCAGAAACAAAAGCAGCAATCGAACAGCTGAAAAATGACTATAAAAAAATTGCTGAAGAAATAACCAAGATAAACACTAACTTGGATGTATTATCTTCTGCCATCTATACAGGCGTTACTCATGTTTCATTGGTAAACAGCGAGAACAATAATCAAGGAGAAGATAAATGGAATCTTGATTTTGAAAGTGTCTTAATTCAGAAGAACATCTTCGGTGACGAATGGACTTTGGACAAAACCATTGCAAACAAGCTTGAGTTCAAAGGTGGAACACAGGACCAGAAGAGCGCAAAATTCTTGATTCGTGTATCTCCTACCAATGCTAATCTGGACGCAAGCATGATCAGCTTGCAGGACAGCAAAGGTGAAAAACTGGATATTGTTGAAGTGAAGAACATCACTCCGTACGATGAATTGCTGACAGGTACAAGAGGTATTTCTAAAGGCGGTTTGTGGGTGGTTGAAGTCGCTTTGAAAAACTATGATGAGGACTCTTTCAATGCAGCCGCTGATAAAGATGGAAAGAAAGTTCTGTATGCTGTAGCAGTAGACAATACGAAAGAGGATGAAACTGTCATGGGTAAGAGAAATATCATTTCTACTTACGATTTGACTTTGGAACACAATAATTTTGGACCTTCAAACGAATTAGATTTCTTTGTTGATGACACTAATGTTAATGACATCAACAACCGTTATACTTTTGAAAGCAAGTCTATCACAGGTGAAGTTAAGAGTGGGTCTACACCGGCTAAAGAATATAAGTGGACTGGTAATGCTTTGACTGAAGCTTTTGATAAAAATGGAAATGTATTGAAAGATAAGGGAAACTTCGTTGCTAAAGAAGAAGAAAATCAAGCTCCGGAAAAAGGGGATAACCGTTCAAATATGCAGGCTTATCCGGCTGTTCAAAATAAGGCTATCACCATATCTTTGAAAGAAAAAAAAGGAGATAAGTGGGTAGCAGCAGAAAAAGTTAAGGCTATGTATGTAACTTTCGATAAGAAAGCTAACGCCGTTGAGTCTGCACCTTCAGAATGGAATGCTTGGAATTCATATAAATATGAAGGTCTGAACACAGTTGTTGAAGGTACAACCGCAACAATTAAAATTTCTCCTAACGAAGATCAGGAAATCATCAATGACTTCATTGGTTTCCGTGTATATGCTGTTAACTTGGACGGAACCTTGGTTGATCCGGACGGTCGTGCGTTCTATGTGAAATTAGGTGAGGCCGGTGTTGAAATTCCTTCTATCGAAACAAAAGTTATCGCAACTACAGTTGATGCAAAATCCGGTGCTGTAGAATTGAGCAAAGAAGATGTAGCTAAACTGAAAGGTCTGAAGATTGATTCATACGAATGGGCTGCTGATGGTTTGGGAGACAAAGTTAATGAAGATGAAGATTTAGAAGAAAATGAAAAGATAACTCATATAAAAGCTAATGGTTTCCAAGTAACATTGACTGCTGGTACAGCTACAATTACTACAGGTGCCGATGTAGTAGATGGTATTCAAAAAGGAGATGATTTAGATGTATCAATTCCTACTGATATCAACAAGGCTACAATTGTAACCAAGTTCAATGAAAGCTTAGGTATGGTATTGGATGATACTAAATTGAACGGTACATTGACTTTGAAGAATGTTGATGGATTTGTATTGGCTACAATAAAAGTTTCCGCAGAAAAAGTATTGCCTACAGCAGAACCTGCCGAACATAAATTCACAGCTAAGGACAACCAGATTGTAAACGGTGTTTATAACTGTTTCTTGATACCAAGTCAGTATAAAATGGATGGTACTATTACTTGGGATGCTCAGAAAGGATGGGGTGTAGAAGGTACAGCTTCTGAAGGTACAATGAATATGGAAAATGTATTCAACGGATGGAAAAATGACTTCAAGAATGCTACATCTGGATACCGTATTGTTCTTGCTAATACTAAGTATAATAATGGTACTAAAGATTATACAGATGAGGCAGAATTCGGTGAGAATGTTACTATTCCTAATGTATTAATCAACAGTACAACCAAACATGCTACTGATATAGAATACGTTTATGCAGGTGTAAGTGCTTATGTAGACAATAACAAAGTATTGACAAATCAAAATCATGCAGTTAAAGCATACGATTCATTCAATACTGTATACAACTGCTATATGCACAAACCGGTTCATACTTGGAGATGGATTGAAGCTAAAGACGGTAATTATACACTGATTGATGGTGAATGGGTTATTGATACTAATAAGAATGGTAAGAAAGACGCAAACGAAGTTTCTAGAACCTTGCCTAAGACCAGTGCGGTTTATGCAGAAGAAAACTTTGAAGTAAATTGTGCCGATATCTTTGGTGTAAATACTTACAACAGTACTAAGTACGGTGTTGACATGACTAAACTGAATTTGCAAGAAATTCGTGTAGTTGACGCCAAGATTACAAGCAACGGTTCTAAGGATGAAGATTACTTTGTTCGTGATCATAGTCAAAATAGCCAAGATTGGGGTAATCAGACTATCAAGTTCCATAAGAACTCTGCTTCTACCAATCCGACAGCTGATGTGGCTTCTACATTGACAGTAGTTTATGTAGACATGTACGGTCACGTTCAGACAGCTGAAGTTGGATTCACTGTTAAGAAACAGTAATCATTAATCAAGAATAAGTCGTTTCTCTGGTGAGAGAAATACTTAGATATAATAAAAACTTTAAATTTATAAATGATAATCCCTGGCTTGTGAAAGTCGGGGATTATTTATTTTACTCATTGGCATCACTATCATATATATTAAGGTGTACGTTACCCAATCCGAGCCCGAAGAAAAATCGGGGCTCAGTAGAAATTTAGTGGGGATACGCATATAGCTTAGCAATGCAGAATAGGAAGAACTTCTTATCTGCTACACCTCTGAGGTTCGCTCTGAACAATTTGATTTTGGCATTGAACGATTCTGCCATCGCATTTGAAGAACGATGGTTGTAGAAATTCAGTATTTCATCATAGTGCCCATAGAAAGTAGCAGCAATGATATTAAATGAGTGCATTCCCGCTTCTTCTACTTTGTTATACCATCGTGCCATAGCCAGACGTGCAGCATCCTTTATGGTATTCTTTGAGAATATCATCCTCAAGGAATGGCACAATCCATATGCCTTTTTAATGTCAGGATATTCTTCGAAAAGTATTGCTGCCCTTTGTTTCTGTCTTTCTGTCCATTTATCGGCTGACTTGAAAAGCAAATACCGAGAGCGTATCAGCAATTCCCTACGAGTGTCACCATTGGAATATCGGTATGGGACATAATCTTCGTTCTTCTGTTTGGCTTCCTCCATTTCCTCATTGGCCTGCTGTATGGCATCCCAACGGTGTTTGATGCGTAATTCCTGCACGGCATCGCAAGCTAATTTCTGAATGTGAAAACGGTCTATCACACGGTTGGCTTTAGGAAATGCAGTCCGTACAATCTTGCGCATGGAGTCTGAAAGGTCAAGAGTCACTTCTTTAACGGCATAACGACTTTTTTCGTCAATTCGTTGCAGTACAGCTACTACGTCCTCTGATTTAGTTCCTGCCACGACAGCTACCAGGGAACACTCTCTCGTACAGGCATCACGGTTGGTTACAAAGGTATAAAGTTCACCGTTGGAGAGTGAGGTCTCGTCAATTGCCGGATGCGGTCCCATATTCTCCGGAAACAGCATCCATTCATCGGCATGAGATAACTGATCCCATCTGCGATATCCGCTGAGTACCTCCTTATACTGTTTTTCGAATGTATGACCATCTATATGGTAGAATTCCTCAAGCGTACGGCAGGTCACCGGGGATGTCTCCATACGTTTCTTTTAAAAAAGCTCCAAATTCTTTGGAGTATCTGGTTCCCTTGGCCACGATGTCGAGGTCGATGGGAATGCTGAAGCTTTTGCCTGTGCGCAAGTCTGTCCAACGACGACGTCTGATCCTGAGAATTACCTTATGGTCCCGTATGGGAAAGTCTGTCACATTTACAGCTTCCATAAAACCTTTGGACTCAAAATGTATGTTATTGCTTAACTCGGGATTCATCTTTTCATCCAGACTGATATGAATCTCTTGAGAGGTTTGTTCGACTCCAGAGATAAGAAAGTAATCTAATATCTGGCAGGCAACACGAGGCTGGCTAGCATGTTCAAATAATCGTTTTTCATAATGCGAAGTAAGCAATACTTCACGAGTATAAAAAATAATCCCCGCTAAAAATCTACTGAGCCCAAAAAAGACCTTGATGTTTTCAAAAAAGACCTTGATGTTTCTTAAAAACATCACCATCTTTTTTAAAAAGCTCGGTATGTTTTTATGTAAGGGAAGATGGAACCACCCTCACCAAGTCGGTCATTCCTTCTTTTCCGTTCATCCTTACATATTAACCAAAACGCATTATCAATCAATCGTTTAACACTGACAGAGCATCCCCTCATTCACCTTTCAGCCGTGCTTCCCAAGCTACTTTTAAACCAGCCTTCAGCATTTCTCCTGCCGGAAGAAATTTTACAGATGAAAGGAGGCTGCAGGGGTGGTAACAAGATGTCCATTCACTACCGGAGCCCTACCAACAGGACATTTCAGCGGTAGATGAAAGGAGGAAGGAAGAAGCAATATTTCCTTCCTCCGCTACTATGATATCTGCCGGCTTCTCATCAAATGTTCGCCGTCGAGTCTTTCAGATTCCACTTCACGATAAACCTTTACCCTTGGGATTGTGTCTAAACACTGATAATGCTGTCATTTTGTTAGTAAGGGCGAGATTCGCTCGCCCAAAATAGCTTGTTTGTGTATTACTCCCAAGATCGTGACCGTTGGTTCGGACAGGCAAACCCTGCCCTACAGTTGATGATTTGATAGATCGGGTTAGCTTTGATACATCCCTATCAGACTGCGACAAAGACTTTTTAAATAATGCCTATATAATCTCAAAGCTTCCCTCCAAACGGATATCCGCCGATGAAGCCCCAACCATTACTTTGAAACTTCCCGGCTCTACACAAAAGTTCATATTCTTATCCCAAAGCCCTAAATCCTGCGGACGAAGTTTAAAATGAACGATTTTTTCCTCTCCCGGCTCCAAAGAAATACGCTCAAACCCACGCAACACTTTTGTGTAAGTCGTAACACTGCTCACTTCATCACGCAAATAAAGTTGTACCACTTCATCTCCTTTTACCTTTCCCGTATTCTTCACTCTGCAACTTATATTTACTTCACCCTGTACCCCTTGTTCCTTGGGAGTTATTTGCAAATCACTATAAACAAAAGAAGTATAGCTCAAACCATATCCGAAAGGATAAAGTGCACCATAAACCGAAGTACTTGCAGGGACATCCGATCCCGGTTTAAAAGGAAAGGCAAATGGTATTTGTCCTACTGATTTCGGAAAAGTCACAGCCAGTCTTCCACCCGGATTGTAATCTCCAAACAAAGCCTCAGCCACTGCCTGCCCGCAAAACTCACCGGGAAACCAGGCATGTAATATCGCCGGAACATTAGCCGCTGCATAATTAATGGTTGCCGCACGACCGTCAAGCAACACCAACACTACCGGCGTGCCTGTGCCCATCACAGCTTTCAACAACTCTTCCTGACGGCCAGGCAGCTCCAAACTGGTGCGAGAACGGTCTTCCCTTACCGTCAGTTCATTACCGCCCAGCACCATAATGGCAACTTCTGCATTTTGCGCAGCGGCAACCGCCTCATCCATCAGCCTGCTTTCTTCTTCCGTCTTCGGGAAATCAAGAATTTCACTTTCCGGGAAATGCGGGTCTATAATATCACAACCCTTCCGATAAACCACCTCTGCATCGGGAAGCATTTCCTTTATTCCCTGAAAAACTGTCTTTATCGGTGCATTGGCAGGTCCGTAACGGCAGATAAGTTGCTTCTTCTCTTCGGCATTCGGACCGATAACAGCCACCTTCCGAATCGATTTGGATAAAGGCAGCATCTCTTTCTCATTCTTAAGCAAGACCAATGACTGACGCGCTGCATCGAGTGCCACCGCCTGATGTTCTTTGCTATGTACTATCTTCTCGGCCAATTTTCCATCACCGCGATACGGGTTGTCGAATAATCCCAGCCAAAACTTCACCCGAAGAACCTCCGCCACACGCTTGTCCACCGTATCAAAAGAAATCTTTCCATCGGCAATTGCCTTACGCAAAGGAATTATAAACTCGTCGGGAGCAGTAAAATTAGTACGCACATTCAAACCGGCATTGACACACTGCGCAATACCGTCTTCGTATGTATCAGCCACCTTATGTTTGCCTGCAACAAACTCCACCGCCTCACTGTCAGAAACCACATACCCCTTGAATCCCCATTCCTGACGCAAGATTTCGGTCAGAAAATGATAGCTTCCGCTAATCGGTTCACCATCATAATCATTATAAGAGCTCATCACGCCCAAAGCCCCTGCATCTTGGAAAGCTACCCGGAAAGGCTCCAGATAGAGCGTTCTCATTTCACGCGGTGCTACGTGGGGATCGGTACGCGTTTGCCCATCGCGTCCGCCCACAGGAATACTGTAAACAGCAAAATGTTTGGGAGTGGCAACCAAATTATGCTTTTGAAGGGTAGTTACCATTTGTTTACCTAGTTGTCCCACCAGATAAGGATCTTCACCATACGTTTCCACACAACGTCCCCAGCGGGGATCTTGCGAAATATCCAAAATGGGAGAATAAATATTGGTATAGCCCAAAGCATCTGCTTCACGTGCCTCCACTTCGGCAATACGCGCAATCAGTTCTTTGTTCCAAGTGGCACCTTGTCCACACTGGGCAGGGAAATAAGTGGCACGGTCGTGACACAAACCACGTATACCCTCGTTTGTAAAGTCAACCGGAATACCCAAACGAGTTTCTTCAATAAACCACCGCTGGATAGCATGCTTCGTATCTACATGCCTGGTGTAGGGAAAGGCATACTCTGAACGAAACTTGCCGAGACCGTTATGCTCTTCATCAATATTTCCAATGCCGTCTTTCCATATTTCGGTTTTCCAGTTTTCTTGAGGCAACGCATCTTTCAAAATACGCCCCGAACCGTAAAGCGTGGCCATCTGACAGGTTTTCTCATCAAGAGTCATTTGACTCAACAAATCCTGCACACGGTCTTCCAACGGAGCCTTGGGATCTTCATAAATATCCATCACTCCATTCTTATTAAAGTCAATCCAGCCTTTATGATAAATACTTTTTTGAGGGGATGCCGCACTCATCTGAGAGTGAGTACATAAAGCCAACAAGCCTAATAATACAATTTGGTTTTTCATAAGTAAATATTCTTTCGTTGTTCGATATGCGTGTTTTATTTTCAGTAACCAATCACTTATCTGCCCCCAACCATGTCCATTTATGCCAAATACCTTCCAACGGTCCTTGCTTGTGACTCTTCAACCACCATTTACAGAAACAGACCTGCAACAAGAAGAGCACAAACCCGATTATCAGACTAAGCGCATAGCCACAGTAAGGAGCGAGATACAGTCCGAACGGGAAATAAATGACAGCACCGGCAATAGACTGTCCGATATAATTGCTCAGACTCATTTTTCCATAAAAGCGAAGATTGGATACAAACTTCTTGAAGCCTTCCTTTTGATAAAGCAACACAAAAGATGCAACCAACACTACCGTGAATGCAAACTTCTGCCACATATCGAAAGCCGTCCCTACTGTTCCCCGAACAAGTAAGCTGTCACTTGCCATCACCAACTCTTTCAACTGGAACAACGGAGCAAATGCGATGGCAGAAATAATAAGTGCCTTCACCCAGAAACGTGTATTGGTTTCGGAAGAAACAAAAAGCTGCTTACGGCCGATATACAGTCCCATCAGGAACAAACCGGCAGTCTGCCAGAAACGTCCGGCACCCAATGCCCAATACAAACTCGCTTTTTGACCGTAAGTGATGTTCTTCCATAAGAACTCTCCCAAATTCCCCTCTTTCGTATAAGCCGCCACTTCCTGATACATTGCTCCTACCCCCAAATCGGGCAACGTATGCGACGGGTCGTACAAACTTACTATATAATGATACCATTCAACAGGTTGCAGTAAAAATACAATAGCTGTAACAAGAATGGCACAATCACTCCATTTGCGCACCACAAATAATACGACACCCACTACAACAAACAGTAATAGGACATCTCCTGCCGGGAAAAAAGCAGCATTGACAGTAGCAAAAACAGCTAATAAGACAAGACGCCAAAGAAAACGATAGCCAAAATCCTTCCCTTTCCGTTGCTGATTAGCCGACTGAATATAGAATGTAAATCCGAACAGCAAAGCAAAAATAGCATAAGCTTTCCCGGCAAACAGAGAAAAAGTAATGTTAAAGACTCCGTCATTCAGAATATTCAACCAGCCGGGATCACCTGTAGGATAAACCGGAAAGATAAAGTGTTCCAAGTTATGTACCAAGAGAATTGCCATCACAGCAAATCCCCGCAAAGCATCTACCACTTCGATACGTGGCAGTTTTTCTGATAATTGTTTTTCCATGAAATAGATATTGTTAATAAATAGATACAAGCAACAGATCCTCCACTTCGTTCAGAATGACAAAGTAATAGACCATTTTAGTCTTGACGCATTCTTTTTTTTCAATTGAGTGCAAAGATAACCTTCTTTTTCCAACTATTCATTCGCATAGATCAAATTCTTTCGAATGCATCTGCCTCATCCTGAACGAAGAAGAAACATACAGTCCGGCAGTATGTAAAATTTAACTATTTACTCTTCCGCCCAAACTATTATTTTTCTACATTTGTTATCATTGAAACTTTAAATACGAAAGACATGAAAGCAAATCCTGTATTTAGTTTGTACATCCCTACCAAATTGATATTCGGTTGTGGGGAAATCAATAAGTTATCAAGTGAAAAACTACCGGGAAAGAAAGCATTGGTTGTTATTTCTGCCGGAACTTCCATGCGGAAATATGGATATCTGCAAAAAGTACTCGCCCAACTGAGGCTGAATCATGTAGAAACGGTAGTTTACGATAAAATACTTCCCAACCCCATCAAAGAACATGTAATGGAAGCAGCCGCCATCTGTCGCGAAGAAAGATGTGACTTTGTGGTCGGACTGGGAGGGGGAAGTTCTATCGATTCCGCCAAAAGCATTGCTGTAATGGCATGCAATGACGGTGATTATTGGGATTACGTTTCAGGAGGAACAGGTAAAGGACGTCCCATCAGCAAAGCTCTGCCTATTATAGCCATTCCCACAACAGCGGGCACAGGTACTGAAATGGACCCATGGACAGTAATCACTCATGAAACGGCACAGGAGAAAATAGGCTTCGGCTGTCCCCTCACCTATCCTACCCTTTCCATTGTAGACCCTGAATTAATGGTATCCATCCCGCCCGAACTTACCGCTTTTCAAGGATTTGATGCCTTTTTCCATGCTGCCGAGGGTTTCATTGCCAACTGTGCAACCCCTATCAGCGACCTATATGCATTGGAAGCTATCCGCTTATTATATAAATACCTGCCGGTAGCCGTAGCCGACGGACAAAATCTAAAAGCACGCGCCAAAGTTGCCTGGGCGAGTACACTCGCCGGAATGGTAGAATCTACCTCCAGTTGTACTTCCGAACATTCACTGGAACATGCCATGAGTGCCTACTATCCGCAACTTCCCCATGGAGCCGGATTAATAGCACTTTCCGAAGCTTATTTTGAAACTTTCCGTCACGACTGCACCAAACGCTACATGAAAATGGCCGAAGTGATGACCGAAAAGAAGAGTAATCGTGCATCCGACTTCATCGATGCACTAGTAACAATGCAAAAAGAATGCAAAGTAAAAGATTTAAAATTAAGTGAATATGGCATCCGGCCCAATGACTTTCCTAGAATATTGCAGAATGCACGTGACACCATGGGCGGTTTATTCACACTTGACCCACATCCCATAACCGATGACGAAATACTGAATATATTAGAAAAGTCTTATCGATAAATACAAGAAGGGCTATAGCTTGATTTCCTTTGCCATAGCCCTTCTTTACATTATATTTCTACTCTCCCACATTCTTTATATTCAAGATTCTTCATACATCGACAACATTCGATAACATCACCCCCTTCATCCCCCTCTATTTTCCGTTGTCTAAAGAAAACCCATATCACAACATTTTAATCATTTACTAAGTTCTTTTAGAACTTTGCAACATTGCTACAAAGCCTGTATACCATTTGATGGAGTATATGTATAGGTATAATATGGCTTTTGTATCTACTTTTATTCTACCTAATTATAAAAATATTGGTGGCTAATATTTTATTTATCTATAGCTATATAAGATTGTTTATATAAGATTTGGAGAGGTTGGTTGTGTAATCTTAATAAAATATCAAGTATATATTAAAAATAATTTCTTAAATATGCTTGAATTAATAAATAATATAATATATTTGCAGCGTAAACCTAAATATAAATTATTGCAAAGTTCTAAAAGAACTTTATTGGAAAATAATTTCATGCTATAATAAACACTAATAAAAAAAATCACAGCTATGTTAAAAAGGCTAAAGTCAGTCAGTACGTTGCTGTTCTTAATGGGCGTCTCTACAGGAACAGCTTACGCGGTTGCCGAATCCGGTATAACCGATGTGAAAATCACACAACAAAATGGCTCTTGTACCGGTATTGTGAAAGACACAACAGGTGAAACTGTTATCGGTGCATCTGTGGTAGTAAAAGGTACCACCAACGGAACAATCACCGGTATTGACGGTGACTTCTCTTTAAACAATGTCAAACAAGGAGACATTATCCAGATTTCTTTCGTTGGATATAAAACGGTAGAAGTAAAATGGAATGGTCAGCCTCTAAACGTTACATTAAAAGATGACACGGAAATGTTGGGAGAGGTTGTAGTTACCGGTTACGGTGGTCAACAGTTACGTACCAAAGTAACTAACTCTATTTCGAAAGTAAAACAGGAGAGCTTAAACGTAGGTATGCACTCCAATCCTGCACAAGCATTATCCGGTGCCGTAGCCGGCTTGAAGGTTATCCAATCATCAGGTAGCCCCGGCGCAACTCCTACCATTATCTTGCGTGGTGGTACCAACTTGGATGGAACCGGTTCTCCACTCGTTGTAGTAGACGGACAACTTAGAGACTCTATGAGTGATATCAACCCTGAAGACATTGAGTCTATGGATGTATTAAAGGATGCCGGTGCTACTGCACTTTACGGTGCACGTGCCAGTAACGGTGTAATCCTTATTACCACCAAAAGAGGTAAAGCAGGTTTCCGCGAAATTAACTTCAAGGCTAAATTAGGTTTGAGCTATGCACGCACTCCTTATGAATTTTTGGAAGCAGGCGAATATATCAAAGCTATGCGTAAAGCACACTGGGATGCAGGACACTTGTTTCAAGACAAAGACGGAAACACAAAAACTTATTGGGGTAATTGGGAAAGTTACCTGAACGGTAAACAACCTTTCGGTACCGGTAACAACCTGGATCAGGACATTTACAGTACTCAGTTCTTAAACGAAGACAACAAATATCTGCTGGGCAGAGGATGGCAGACAGTGACAGACCCTATTACCGGCAAAGAAATTTTATACAAGAATACGGATGTAGATAAATATAACCTGAATGATCCCGCATTCTCACAGGACTACAACATCAATATGTCTGGTGGTAATGACCGTGGCACCTACTACGCCGGTTTGGGATACAACCGTCAGGAAGGTGTTCCTGTCAATACATTCTACGAACGTTATTCATTCATTACCAACGCCAGCTATAAAATTGCAGACTGGCTAACTTCCACTTCGTCACTAAACTATAATCGTGCCAATTGGAAAAACATGCCCGGCTCCAACGGTTCTGAGTTAAATTATTTCGGACGAGTACGTTCACTTCCTCCTACTGTTCTTTTTGAGGATGAAGAAGGCAACATGAAACTAGGTCCGGGCACCGCTGATGGTAACCAAATGTACCAACCCGACCAATGGTGGAATGACAATCAAAGCGATAAGTTCACAATGAGCCAATCCTTTAAGATTGATATTCTGAAAAATCTGTCATTGACAGCCAACATGAACTGGTATTACTCTGAAACATATCAGGAAAGTTTCACAAAAGATTATGAAAATACTCCCGGAAACTTCGTGCGTACAAGATCGGCTACAGCTTATTATAACCGCGATTTCCGCCAAACATACAATGCCGTATTAAACTATAACGAAACCTTCTTCCTTGACCATCATGTAGAAGTGATGTTAGGTATGGAATACTACAACAAATACCAACGCGGATTTGAGGCACAAGGCCAAGGTGCACCTACCGACGACCTCCCCGATTTGTCACTGACCGATAAGGGCGAAGGTAAGCGTACTATCAATTCATGGCATGAGAAACAACGCATCCTGTCATTCTTCGGACGTTTAAATTATGATTTTAAGGACAAATACCTGTTGTCATTCGTTTTCCGTCGCGACGGTTACTCCTCTCTGTTAGGTGACAACCGTTGGGGATTCTTCCCCGGAGTATCTGCCGGATGGATTTTCGGACGCGAAGACTTCATTAAAGAAGCCATTCCCGTAATGTCATTCGGTAAGTTGCGTGCCAGCTACGGTATCAATGGTAATGCGTCAGGTATTGGTGCCTATACCTTACAGGGAAGCTACGGTTCAAGCAACAGCAACGGTTCATTCAACTATAACGGAAATACTTCTTATCTCATCACAGAACTTCCCAACCCTAACCTGAGATGGGAAAAGACCGCTACCTTTGAAGTGGGGGCAGACTTGAGCTTCTTTGCCAACCGACTGAACACTAACCTGACATATTATAACCGGCTGACATCAGACAAATATGCAGCATTGAGTTTCCCGACCTCTACCGGTTTCTCATCTGTAACAAACAATAATGGTGAATTCCGCAACCAAGGTATCGAAATCGAACTTTCAGGAAAAATTATCGATAGCAAAGACTGGACATGGAGCGCCTCAGGAAATATCGCATTCAACAAGAATAAAATCGTTTCATTACCGGACAATGGTATGGAAAGAAACCGTATCAATGCATTCCAAGTATATACCGGAAACGGAGATGAGAAAAAATGGGTAGGCGGACAACAGGAAGGTCAAGAACCGGGCATACTGTATTTATACCAAGCAGATGGCATTTACCGCTCATACGATGAAATTCCCGCCAATCTGGTGAGAAAATATGGCTCCAGAACTTACTATGGACCTGAGGCATGGAACAAACTGACAGCAGAGCAACAAAATGCCACTACGAACTTCCCTATCCAACCGGGTGACACGAAATTCCATGATGTAAATGGCGATGATGTAATCGATGAATTCGATAAAGTAAAAGTGGGAGCTACCTCTCCACGCTGGACCGGTGGTTTCAATACTACTCTCAGATGGAAAAACTTCCAACTATACGGACGCTTTGACTATGCTCTAGGCTTCTGGTTGTATGAAAATAGTGGGACACAAAGTACTACTCCATGGTTCATGGGATGTTACCAAGGAACATACAATACACCGACAATGTACTATGATACTTGGTCAGAAAGCAATCCGAACGCTAAATACCCACGCTATCTGTTTGCCGACCAAAACGGAAAAAACAACTACATAGCATCCACCATGTTTGCATACAGAGGTGACTATTTAGCTATCCGCGAAATCTCGCTGAGCTATTCATTGCCTGAATCTGTAGCTAAAATGTTGAAGATGCAACGTGCCGAAGTCTCTATTACAGGACAGAACCTGGGTTACATCACCGGTGCGAAAAATGTAGGCTCTCCTGAAGCCAACCCAAAAGACAACGGTGCAGTCGGACAAGGCTATTCATTACCACGTACTATTCTGTTTGGGGTTAACTTAACATTCTAATTTAATAACTAAAAAAGACTACAATTATGAGAAATAAAATATTAAAATTAGCATTTCGCTTCAGTGCATTTGCTTTTGCTGTCGGCATGACAGGTTGCGATGCTTTAGACTTAGCTCCCATTGACACTTATGGAAGCGGTAACTTCTGGACAAGAAAAGAACATGTAATCGCTTATATGGACGGAATACACAAAAATTTCCGTGACCAAATATTCCAGCAACAATATGTATTAGGTGAAGCACGCGGTGGAACCAGTGTTCCCGATGTTGCTGTAGACGGAACTTCGGTTTCTTATCAGGGTATCGTAAATCAAGCCCTGAATGCCGAGTCTCCGGGAATCACAAACTTTGGTAACATATATGGATGTATTGCGAATATAAATATCATGTTGCAGAAGACTCTGGAAGCCGACTATATGACCGAAGAAGAAAAGGCCTATTATCTGGGGCAAGCTTACGGTTTGCGCGCTTTCTATTACTTCGGACTGTACCGCACTTATGGTACTTTACCTCTGCGCTTAGATCCAAATCCGGTAGTAAATGGTGACTTTAACCCAAACAACCTTTATATGAAGCGTTCTGCCGGTTCTGAAGTTATGAAACAAATCAAAGCAGACCTGAAATCTTCACTCGATTACTTTGGCAATAATAACTCTTTCGACCCCAATAACCGTAAGAATTTAAAAGGCTATTGGTCAAAAGCTGCCACTGAATATTTGGCTGCTGAAGTCTACTTATGGAATGCTAAGGTTTCTGTAGATGACAATACAGCAAACAATGCAGACTTAAGCGTAGCCAAAAATCATCTGCAAAGCCTGATGAATAATTATGATCTCTCCTTACAGTCAAACTATGAAGATATATTCAGCGTAAACAATAAAGGCAATAATGAAGTAATTTTCGCTGTAAGATATATGGAAGGAGAAGCATCAAATCCATTTACAGCTCTCATGTACAACTATCAAACCGGAGCTTTCAAAACAGTAGGTTTCAACGATGAAAATGGAAAACCTATGGGAGATACGCTGAAAGTTAGCACCACAGGAATGCAGCGCATAGAATATCTACCGGAGTTCTACCTGTCTTATGACAAGACAGATAGCCGCCGCGATGCGACATTCCTGGGAGCCTATTCACGTAAAGACAATTCATTGGCAGGTACAGTGTACAAAAAAATAATGGGACACTTCGATGAATCCATCAATCGCTATATTTGGGACGCTGATGTCATTGTCTATCGTTTGGCGGGCGTATATCTAATGATGGCTGAAATAGCAAATATGGAAGGCGGAGATGTAGCTTCCTATATAAACAAAATACGTGAGCGTGCTTACGGTAAAAATTGGGACGCAACCAAATATGGCTACACCAACGGTAATTTTACAGAAAACGAGCTGGCTATCCTACATGAAAAAGATAAAGAAATGTTAGGAGAAGGACAACGCTGGTATGACCTGAAACGTATGACATTGACCAAAGGAGGCAAACATCTGGTATTCTGTCCGGAAGGCAGCAAAGATGGTCAAAAGGCTATCTTAACTGAAGCCGAAGCTTACAAACTATACTGGCCGATAGAAACCAATATGATTACCAAAGATCCTGAATTGACTCAAACACCGGGATACTAATAATCAAAACATCTGTATTACAGATATAGTCGATTTTAACATTGATTTTGGAAGAGGATGCCCGTGAGGGTGTCCTCTTTAATTTTCTATGATGAATTTGCCGCAATTCATCTCTAATTACTTATCTTAGCCTCAAAATGACAACCTTATATCATCTAATCATGCAGAAAACAAAACTAAAAATGAAAAAATGGGTAATTCTCCTCACCGTTTGCCTGTCATCATCAATGCTATTCGCGCAAACAGCATTTTCCCCCGAACAACATAAAACTGTTTGTTCTGAACGAAGTGACGGACGTTATCTCAGCACCTACGGAGTAGTACATGCCATGCTCAAAGATACCAAACCACTCTATGCATTCCGGCATGATTTCACCCGGCAAGAATTTGCCGAATGGCAAAAAGAGGTACGGACAGCCATGATAGAAATCATGCATCATCCCCACATCACCGGTCAGCCAATACCTGTTTGTATAGAGAAAATACAGAAAGACGGTTATCGGCAAGAGAAATGGGAGTTCTATCCACTGCCTCACTGTGTTTCTACTTTTTATATACCGATTCCCGATAAAGTTAAAATACCCGGTCCTGCCGTACTCTGCATTCCCGGCTCGGGTATGACAAAAGAAAACCTCATCGGAGAAGTTTCCGCCAACAATATGCGGGCGGCTATGGCCTTAAACATTGCAAAACAAGGATACATCTCAGTTGCCGTAGATAATGCGGCAGCGGGAGAGGCAGCCGACCTGGAACCTTTGACAGGAACAAGTTATGATTATGATACTCCGTCACGCATTTTGCTGGAATTGGGATGGAGCTATTTAGGCTACACTTCTTTTCTAAATAAACAAGTTTTGGAATGGATGAAATGCCAACCCTTCATACGCAAAGACCGCATTGTTGTCAGTGGTTTCTCTTTGGGGACTGAACCTTTAATGGTATTGGGCGTCATGGACCCTTCCATTTACGCTTTTGTCTACAACGATTTCTTATGCCAAACACAGGAACGGGCTATCGTGATGACAGAACCGGACCAAAGGGGACGTCGCCCTTTTCCCAATTCCATCCGTCATTTAACACCCGACTTTTGGAAATACTTTAACTTTCCTGATATAGTGGCTTCTCTTGCCCCTCGCCCCATCATTCTGACGGAAGGAGGACTGGACAGAGACTTCAATTTAGTAAAACGAGCCTATGAAATCAGCGGACATCCGGAAAACGTTGAAACACATCATTATCAGAAATATACGGCACCGGAGACACGTAATACTGCTCAAAATTTGCCTGAAGGACTCGGCAGAGCCTCTTTCTATGACTCTGTAAATGTAGATGGGCCGAACCATTACTTCAAAAATGAATTTGTACTGCCATGGCTGGACAAAGTCCTGGCCGAATAACTCTTAAAATAAGACTAAAAAGCCGCAGCTTCGTTTCCCAACGTTACTGCGGCTTTCAATCTTATTAAAAACTAATATTATTTCTTCATTATCTCTTCGCAAAGCGTATAGCTGCGAATCATCATTCTGGGAATATGGAACGGTCCCTTGAAGATATTACCCTTAGCCGGCTGTGCCACTGTTCCGTCACGATGCAGATAGCCATACCATTCACCATATTCTTTATCAGGGAAATGGGCATAGGTCCAGTCGCTGATTTGCTTATGCATCTCCAGATATTTTTCATTGCCCGTGGCCTGATAAGCATACAGAGTGGCAATAATGGCCTCTGTCTGCGGCCACCAGAACTTCATATCCTGAGAATAATCCTGGGGAGGAAGATTCTTGCAATCACGGAAATTAATGATACCGCCATATTCTTTGTCCCATCCCCAGTCCCAGGACCAGTCAAGGATAGTCAATGCCATATCCACCAATTCTTTATCCCAATTGCGGTACTTGGCCTCTTCCAGAATAAACCAGGCCGTCTCGATGCAGTGTCCCGGATTGATGGTGCGACCGTTGATAGAATCGATAAATTCTCCGTCAGGACCTACCATTTCAAGCAATGCCTTGAATTCAGGATGCATGAAATAAGTACGCAATGCCTTGATGGAACGGTCTATCTGCTCTGTCAGCAACGGGTCGTTGATAGCCGCACGGATGCGTGAAGCGGTATTTACCAGAATCATTGTGATGGAATGTCCCTGCGATTTCAACGTATCCAGATACTTCGGCTCCAATATGCCCGGAGTGTTCAGGAAATGCATGATGCGCTTGAACAGCTCCAGTGCTTTTTCGGCATAAGTATGGTCTCCCGATGCAATGGCGTATTCCGACATGGCAATGGCGGCAAAGCCTTCCGAAAAGACATAACGGCGTTTACGCAACGGAGTTCCGTCTTCCATCACTTCAAAATACATGCGTCCGTCGGCATCGAAACAATGAGCCTCGATAAAGTCGATACAGCTTTTTGAAGCAGCCAGCCATTCGGGATTCTTCTCTATATTATTATAGGCATAAGCTGCGATAAAGCCGAAACGTCCTTGAAACCATACCGATTTGGTGGTGTCCATCAGACTTCCGTCACGGTCGAGGCAAGTGTATACACCACCATGCTTACGGTCAAGACCGTTTTTCAACCAAAACGGAAGAATGTTTTCGGTCAGATCCTTCTTATAGCATGCTGCCCAATTCGACAAATATTCGTTTACATTCATAAAAACAAATGTTTTATTTAGAATTTATTACATCTTTCAAAGAAGTTAATTGCTTCCAGTTCTTTCTTCATGGCAGCTTCTTCTTCATCGGTCATATTTTGGAACGGAGTGCGGTTCTTACCCAAATCCAGCCCAATCAGTTTCATAATGCGTTTGCCACCGACAATATTGCCGCGATAATGGCAGATAACATTGATTACTTCCTGTGCAAAGTTCTGACGTTCGCGGGCCAGTTCCAGGTCTCCGGCTTTCCATGCTTCAATGATGCCTACCAGTTCTTTACCGTTATAATTGGTTGTTCCACCGATACCACCCTGAGCACCGCCCATGGCAAGACAAGGCAGAATTGTTTCATCCTGTCCGTGAAGCATATCGAACTTACCGTTCTTGTAAAGGCGGCACTGGTTATATTCATACATACTTTCGAAAGTATATTTGATACCGGCAAAGTTTGGAATACGTCCGTCCACAGCTTCAAGGAAAGCCACCATTGACAAGAATGCACCGTTGAATGCAGGAATATGATAGAAATAGAAAGGAAGTTCGGGTGCACCGCAAGCGATTTCTTCGCAATATTTCACAAGTTCTTCAATACGGCCCACTTTCGGAAAGGGAGGAGCCATGGCACCGATACCCCATGCGCCAATCTTTTGGGCATGTTCAGCCAAACGCTTGCTGGACTTCACGCAAGTGCTTCCCACATGTACGATAACCTTAAAACCTTGAGGAGCAACTTCCATCCAACGTTCTGCCAGTTTCATGCGCTCGTCTTCGGTCAGCATATAACCTTCACCGGAAGAACCATTGATAAATACTCCTTGAAGACCATTCTTTACCAGCAATTGGCAATAAGCTTCAATCGGTTCATAATTCACTTCTCCGTTTTCATAAAACGGGGTAAAAGGTGCGTCAATAAGTCCGATAATCTTTTCCATAACTATTTCTTTTAGAGTTTTACTTTTCCTATTAATTTTCTGATTTTTCCTTCACCGATAACCGGAGCATGCGGGTCTTCGGGATAAACGATGGCAAACTCACCGGGTTGTAAGGTGGCAAACAAGGTGGGTCTATCGCTATAAAGCGCACAGTCTCCCTCCTTTTGGTAAGCCTGAGCCTGATGTTCCAACGTTTCAACAGCCTTCCAACCGATAGTTTCCTGCCCCGTCAAAAGGATATGCACATCAATGTAATCGCGATGCATTTCCAGCACTTGCTTGTCGGCAGGAACACATTCGGGATTTACATTATTAATAAATAAGTTATCGCCATCCAGTTCAATGCGTCCCAAGGGAGCATTCAGCAAGTCATGCGTCTTTACATAATCAAATAATTGTTTGAACAGCGGATGAAGGCTTTCTATCCGCGAACTGTTCTCTAATCTTGAAACTATCATCGTTATTTTTTTGTATAATTTAATCGACCATATTATCTGTCTTCGGGCGCAGGAAGAACAACTGAAGAGCCAAAGCAACCAGAACGATGACACTCAACATGGCAAAGCCCTGTCCTAATCCACCTCCGTCAGTCCATTTGCCTAAAAGCTCCGTTACGGCTGCACCGGCAAATACGCCTGTCATGTTCATGATTCCGTATGCCGTTCCACGATGTTTGTCTGAAACAAACTGACACAGAATCGGCATATTGTTGGCATCGAAGATACCGTAACCCACACCAAAGAGCAAGCCGGCTCCCACCACACTCACAAAACTGTGTCCGAAACCCAACAGCAACAAGGAAGGAACCGTCAGTCCCAAGCCAATGGCACCGGTATAAACACGTCCGCGGATATTCTTCTGCACCCATTTATCCGACAGGACACCACCCACAATGACACCGATAAATGATGACAGAGCAATGGTTATAGTAGAAATCGGACCTGCCTCAGCCATGGGGATATTCAGACTTTCGGAGAATAATGTCGGAAGCCAGTTCTTGGTTGCCCATCCCGGCAAACTGGGAGCTGCAAAATAGAACAGGATAATCCAGAAAGCCCAGTTGGATAGTACAATTGCCAGTCCGCTGAACACAGACCCTTTCTTGCGAGGCGTTTCTTTTGCAAGTTTCTCTATCTTTATATGAGTAGGATTTTCGTGCAGGAACAGCACCAATACCAATGCATAGACAATACCCACAATACCAAACCAATGGAAAGTAAGCTGCCAGGAGAAAGCAGCCGCCACCGTTGCGCCGAAACCTCCGATAGCCTGTCCGGTGTACAGACCGGTCATGTGAATACCGATGGCCAGAGAGCGGGATTTATCCTGATGCCAGTCGGCAATCAGTGAAAGTGCTGAAGGAATATATAGAGCTTCACTCACCCCCATGGTGGCACGCAGCCAGTAAAGTTCATGGAAATCAGTCGCATAACCCATCAAATAAGTCACGGCAGACCATACAAAAAGGCTACCGACGATTAACCATTTACGACTCACCCGATCAGCAATAACACCGGCTACCGGACTCATAAAGCCGTAAATCCACAAAAATACAGCCATCAAAGCTCCAAAAGCCTCAGCCTTATTGAGCTCCACAATGTCCACTTTCATTGCTTCCTGCATAGTAGAAAGCATCTGGCGGTCCATATAGTTGAGAAGTGCCACAACCCACAAAAGACCTACCACCACCCAAGGATAGATTTTCTTGTTTTTCATTTATATTAAATCAATTCGACTGCGCAAATATAGGAACTTAATTTAATAACACAAATAGATTTAATGAAATATTTTACGATATAACGATTATTTTTTAAACAGAAGTAAGAATTAAAACAAGATGCTGTTATTGAAGCCTTCTTTAAGGTAAAGTAAGTATAAATCATTTAAATTTCATACAGAATAAAAGAGGGAAAGAAGACCGGCATCCTGCAAAATTCCCCTCCATAAAAGTATAAAAAAAATAATTCGGCGAACTATTATATTAATAAATCACCGAACAATTCATAAATTAATTTATTATATCAGGAAAGAGAGTCACTTCTTTGCCAAATCGTCCATTGTCTTACCCTCGTAAGCACAAATCGCCTGTTTATACTCCTCGGCTATCTGCTTCGGCTCTTTGGTTGCAATATCATAACCCACCATCACTGTACGGCACTCACATTTTACCTCCTGCGTATCCGTTGTCACAGCACGTTGCAGCAATGTGAAGCTTTTATGCCCTAACTGAACAACAGCTGTCTCTATTACCAAATGGTCTGAAAAGAATACAGGCGCATAGAAGTTGGCATTGATATTTGCTACTACAATGGCCATCTTATTCCAATCCGCACTCCCCAACACATCTTTTATATAAGTTGTCTTTGCCAAATCATATAAAGAAAAATAAACCGAATTGTTCACGTGTCCGAACTGGTCTACGTCACTGAACCGTATTTGTACCGGCATCGTATGCCTGAATTTTATTTCCTCTCCCATAGTTATGCTTATTAATTTCATTCAAATATAATACTTTTCCTAATAAAAGAACACTAAATAAGAGATTATTCTTACTTTTGCGTTCAATTTATTTAAAGTGAAACCATTAACTTAAAGAATAGACATGGATAAGAAGTTTAGCAAATCCACCCTTTGCGTACAAGGAGGATGGCAGCCGAAAAAAGGAGAACCGCGCGTTTTGCCCATTTATCAAAGTACAACTTTCAAGTATGATACCAGCGAACAGATGGCTCGTTTATTCGACCTTGAAGATACGGGCTATTTCTATACCCGCTTGCAAAACCCGACCAATGACGCAGTAGCGGCAAAAATAGCTGCATTGGAAGGTGGTGTGGGCGCCATGCTTACTTCATCGGGACAGGCTGCTAATTTCTATGCCATTTTCAATATCTGTCAGGCAGGTGACCATTTTGTATGCTCGTCTACCATCTACGGCGGTACTTTCAACCTCTTCGGAGTCACGTTGAAGAAGCTTGGCATCGAATGCACTTTTGTCAATGCCGACGCACCCGAAGAAGAAATTGACAAGGCTTTCCGCCCGAACACCAAAGCATTGTTCGGAGAAACCATCTCAAACCCCAGCATCGATGTGCTCGACATTGAGAAGTTTGCACGTATTGCCCACAAGCACGGGGTGCCTCTGATTGTCGACAATACTTTCGCCACTCCCATCAACTGTCGTCCGTTTGAATGGGGAGCCGACATTGTGACTCACTCTACCACCAAATATATGGACGGACATGCCACCAGTGTAGGCGGAGCCATCGTAGACAGCGGCAATTTCGATTGGGAAGCGCATGCCGACAAATTCCCCGGACTGACTCAGCCGGATGAATCTTACCACGGACTGACTTATACCAAAGCATTCGGTAAAATGGCCTATATGACCAAAGCTACCGCGCAACTGATGCGTGACCTCGGTTCCATTCAGTCACCGCAAAATGCGTTCCTGCTGAATCTGGGACTCGAGACACTTCATCTGCGTGTGCCCCGTCACTGTGAAAACGCACAGAAAGTGGCCGAATGGCTGGAAGCCAATCCACAGGTGAAATGGGTAAACTATTGCGGTCTGAAAAGCAGCAAATATTATGAACTGGCACAGAAATATATGCCGAACGGCTCTTGCGGTGTTATCGCTTTCGGACTGAACGGCAGCCGCGAAGAGGCCATCAAGTTTATGGATGCACTGAAACTGGCCTGCATCGTGACTCATGTGGCAGATGCCCGCACATGCGTGCTTCATCCTGCCAGCCATACACACCGCCAGTTAACGGACGAGCAATTGATGGAAGCCGGAGTTGCTCCCGACTTAATCCGCCTGTCGGTAGGTATCGAAGATGCCAACGACATCATCGCCGATCTGGAACAAGCTTTAGAACAGATCAAATAAGATAAGCCATGTCAGTCAAACGGGTTGTTATCATCGGAGCCACTTCGGGCATCGGGCTGGAAGTAGCCAAAGGCTACCTGAAGGCCGGATGGCAGGTAGGCATAGCCGGACGCAGGGAAGAGGAATTGGAAAAGCTCCGCCGGACTGCTCCCGGACAGGTGTGTGCCCAAGTCTTGGACGTCACTCACGAAGATGCACCCTATTTGCTGAAACAACTGATAGACGAGTTGGGAGGTATGGATTTATTTTTGCTGAGCTCAGGCATTGGTAAACAAAACCTCTCTCTGACACCCGATATCGAATTACAGACTGCCGCCACCAATGTGGAGGGTTTCATCCGCATGGTGACGGCAGCCTATCATTATTTTGAACAGCAAGGACACGGACATCTGGCTGTGATAAGTTCCATTGCCGGAACCAAAGGACTGGGTTCGGCTCCCGCCTATTCCGCCACCAAACGTTTTCAGAATACTTATATCGAGGCTCTCGACCAATTGGCGCATATCAACCGCCTGCCCATTGTGTTTACTGATATCCGTCCCGGATTTGTAGCCACCCCGCTACTGAAAGACGACAAATATCCTCTGCTGATGAACGTTTCCGCAGTCGCCGCCCACATCATCAATGCACTCAACAAAAAGAAACGCACCGTCATCATCGACCGGCGTTATCAAGTGCTGGTGTTCTTCTGGAGGCTTATTCCCAAATGGTTATGGGTCAAGTTGCCCGTCAAGAATTAAAAAGCGAAAAACCTATCACAGGCAACCACTTTCATTTTACCTTGTAATAAAAAAGGACCGGATTAGAATCCTCTTCCACCCGGTTTAACAATTCCAGCATCTTCACGGTGGTCTTTGCCTTGACTTTCGGATAAGTTTCAACCAAAGACTTCAAGCTCATCAAGCTTCCTGCCATAGCCACAAAGCATATCCTTTCTTTTTCACCGCCCACCGGAGTATAACCGTGCAAGTTATACCCGTATTCAGACTGGAATATATAATCATATTTACGAACAGCGTCGTCCCATTTTGACAAGATATACAACCTATCAAACAAGTTCGTTCGGAACAATAAATGTTCGGAAGTTTCGGTCACATCCGTCATCAAATAAACCAAGCCTTTCTCTGTGGAGAATTTATTCAAGTCACGGCAGTCATACACCTTATCCTTTGCATCCTCCGGAAATGTTTCATTCATAAAGTCAATAGTATAAGAAGGAGATACCGATTGGTTTTCTAACTTATAAATTGTATTATCAAATTTCCGGGTAAACAGCACAGGCGATGAAGCACTCAACTGATGCCCTGCTATAAAACAAAATGGGGCAATTTCTATCAATGGTTCCAACAAGCCCGTTGTCTCTTCCCCGTGAATCGCAGTTATAGAATTTTCCGACAACCGGCCATTGGCGTAAGTTTCATTCTCCAAATAAATAAAATCTCCGTCCAAAGCAATAGAGTGATAATAACCGGGCAATTTTCGGCTACTGATGAAATTGCCTTCCGCATCAAAACGCAGCAACGCTGACGGTTCGGTCAACAGCACCAACTGATTTTTTCGTTTGTCAATGGCGACATCCATCACAGCACTATACTCTTCCGGCCCCATCCCAACCCGATGGATAGTAAACAAATGTTTCCCATCCATATTAAAAGCCACCACTTGTTTCCCCGCTTTATCAAGTATATAAAGATTCCCCTTCCATTCTATCAACCTGTTGACACGGGCAATCAGCGCATCGTCTTTCGTCTCTAAGGCAATAACGCGAGAATCATATAAGAATGTAGTATCTGCTATCGATGGCTCTCCTTCTTCTAAAACAGCCGTTGCTTCACTTCCATATTGTGAAGTAGCGCACCCTGCTCCAAGCAATAACAGGAACAACAAAAGGAAATATTTTGTCCGCATAATATTTATGTTTCTCAAGGTCATACAGATATATCAACATTGAAAAAAGGATTCAGGTCCTTTTTCATTAACTACTTGAGATATAAGCCTATACTCGCACACAGCCAAAGTGCACAATAATAAATTCCTTTTCATAAGTATTTCAATTTTAAAGTTAACAATTACACTAATATACATCTTATATTGAATAGAAAAAAATAATTTTATGCTTTTCTTTGTAACAACATTCTCTCTGCTTCCGTCTATCTAGATGAAAGCGCTTTTAAAAAGAGAACCTGAAGTATAAACATAAACAAAATAAAACCATGAAAAAGTATATATTGGCATTAGCACTGTTGTTTGTCTGTCACATCGGTTTTGCCCAAGACCTTAATTCTCTGTTCGATGAATTCAAGAAAGAGCCTAACGCAGACTGTATTAGCATTTCACCTTTCATGATGGCTATCGGAAAGATGTTCATGGGCAACGACAGCGATGCGAAGCTTGCCCGAAAGTTCAAATCAATAAGAATTTTGGATTTGGAAGCCTGCTCGACAAGCGTAAAGGAACGCTTCAGCAAAAAGATAAACGCACAGCGAATTAAAGACTACGAAACGCTGGTGCAGGTAAACGATGAAGGTGAAAAAGTGCACATTCTGGCAAAAAGTAAGAACGACGTGATACGCGAACTGCTCATCGTCTGCACCGGGAACGGCGATTGCACATTGGTACAGTTAAAGGGAAAAGTAAGCAAAGAAAAAATAGCCAAACTACTGGCAAAAGAAGAAATGATGTAACATGGACGCCGCTAGTTTTAAACAACAATTTCTACCTTGCCATGCCAAACTCTATCGAGTGGCCTTCCGGCTGATGGGCAACGTTCAGGATGCCGAGGATATGGTACAGGAAGCGTATCTGAAATTGTGGAAAAAGCGCGACGAACTTTCCGAAGTTGCCAGCATCGAGGCTTATTGCGTGACGCTTATCAAGAACTTGTGCTACGATTCCCTGCGTTCCTGCCGACCGGACGAAGACAGCCGACTGCCCGAAGAGCTTAAGCTTCCGACAGACAGCAACATCGCCCGCGAGATAGAACAAAAGGACGAAGCAAGGCAGGTAAAAAGACTGATTAGACAGTTGCCCCGGTCACAGCAACAAATCATCTTGCTGCGTGACGTGAATGACTGTTCCTACGAAGAAATAGAACAAGTCACCGGGCTTACAGCCGTCAATATACGTGTATTGCTGAGCCGCGCCCGCAAAAAGATACGTGAACAATTTAATGAAATTATGAACTATGAAAGTAAATGAAATAGAAGAATTACTGGTCCGATATTATGACGGCGAGACGAACGAGGCCGAAGAAAAGGAACTGAAAGAGTTCTTTGCCCAAGCGGACGTTCCGGCACATTTACTTGCCGAGAAGAGACTCTTCATGCAGCTCGCCTCACAACCTGAACCGGAGACACCCGAAGGACTGGAAAGTAAATTAAGCGGTCTGATAGACGAATGGGACACGCATGAACGGCGAACCACGAAGATAAAAAAGCATACACGCATCATCCACTTACAGTGGGTGGGCAGCATTGCCGCCAGTCTGCTCATCTTGTTCTCGGTAGGAATGTATCTGTACAAACCTTACACTCCTCCCACTCCGCAAGACACCTGCTCTTCTCCCACCGAGGCATACGCAGAGGCTCAGAAGGCACTGTTCATGTTCTCGTCAGCACTTAACAAGGGAGTGCAACAAATGGAAACGGTGCACGAAACCACCGAAAAAGTACAAAAGAATGTAAACCAACAGTTGAAACGATTTAAAAACTTAAGACAATGAAACGTACATATATTATTACCCTGCTATTGTCCCTTTGCTCATTATTCACTTATGCGCAAGAGTCTTTTTTTGACAAGTATGCCGACATGGAAGGCGTTACGTCCGTATATATATCCAAGGCGATGCTCAGCCTGATGCCCGATATGAAAACAGAGGAAATCTATATCGGAGAGCTGGCAAGCAAGTTGGACAATATTCAGATTCTGAATTGCGAAAAAGCATCTGTCACTGCACAGATAAAGAAAGATATCAGCTACATCAGTCCCAAGAACGGCTATCAAGAGCTGATACGTATTAACGATGAAGGTGAAAAAGTTACGATTTTCCAGAAACAGAATGAGGGAAAGCAAAAAGAATTCGTATTGCTGTGCGAGGAACAGAATGAGCTTACCATCATCATCATCACCGGAAACTTAACATTGCAAGAAATTCAAAGCATCGTTAATAAGAATTGACGAAGGAGTGCTCAAAAAAGACCTTGAGGTTTTGAAAAAAGACCTTGAGGTTTTTGAAAAAGATGAAAGAGTTTTTTTAAAAGACCTAGGTCTTTTATCAGGGAACTGTTATCACGAAAAGCCTTCCGCCTTTTTCATTATAACGGTTCTTTGTGACAGATTTTATCCATGTAACACGTTTCACATCAATCCATTATAAATCAATATATTATCCCCACAATATGTGTGAAACATGATTTGTATTTATCTCTGTTCAAACACTTTTGCCGGAAGAAAATCCGTAAATATGTACCCAAAAGGTCTCTTAAGACCTTTCCCAAACAATAGGGAAAGTTTTCTCCAATAGTAGTAACAGTCTTCAAGAACAATACCTATTGTTTGGGATATAAGATACCGTCACATTATCTCAGTTCTTATACTTTACCAGCATAACCACCGGATTAGACTCCTCATCCAATCCCGCTGCCACCTCTTTCAGTCGGCCCTTCAATCCATCTTCTTGATAAGCCTCGACAAGCTGACCGGCCGACAATGTCTGAACAGCCGCGATTCCATTATTATTGATTGGATGCAAAAACATATCCACACTGCGTTTCTTTACAAAATCACTATTGAGCACCTTTGCCTTATAAAGCTCATTGGTCTGCTTATCGTACATAAAATCGTTCATAAAGAATCCTCGCCCGGTAGTAAAATCAAACTCTTTCTTTACAGTGTGAAGAAAATAATAACGATCGGTGACAGCCCCCATTGTCAGAAGTATCTCCGGGTCCTTGGTAGGTGCTTTCACAAAGAACGGAACCAGTTTATTCTTTTCGGGCACATAATTATATACTGTGTCCGAAGAACAGTCAACCAGCAGCCATTCTCCCCGATTCGGAATAATCGGACGTACAGAAGTCATCGCCACTCCGTCTCCCTGATGCACACAAGGGGTCTTGATTATATCATAAGGAAGATAAATGTCGCGGGTAACACTTCCATCTTTCTTAGAAATGAGCGAATGATAAGATTTCCCTTCCTCTCTGGACTGCCCGTCCTTATAATAAACAGACGCATCATAACAAATCAGATTGTCTTTGTCATAATTGAGAACATCCATGTATTCGGTATCTTTGGGATGAGCGAAAGAGCGCTTGAAGTTTCCCGACAAATCATACACATAAATCTTCTTCGCTGCAGCGCAGTTGACAAACATTTCATCGTTGTTTTCATCCAGAATAATTCCGCTGATAAAATTATATTCTTCGGCACCTTGTCCCTTCCGGTTTATTTTCCGTATGGCTTTACCGGTTTTTCTGTCATAAACAAAAATGTCGCCATCGTTTGCCCAGTTCTTCACCAACAGATACTTGTCACCTATATCCATCACGCTCCCCTGAGTCACAAATTCATCACTTGTCTCCAACGGAATGTATTCCACATCCATAAAATCCTGAAGAACTACTTCCTTCTCGGAATGTTCGGTGGCAATATCCACCGTGACCATCGTTGTCTGCTCTTTTTCCGCTCCGCATCCTGCACACACAGCCACCAAGAGCAGTATCGCAAATAGTTTTTTCTTTTTCATTGTATTATTTGGTTTGATAAATCATTTCTTTCTTTTCTGCGTAGGCAAAGAAAACTCATGTGTCCGGCTCATCGCACCATTGCTCTCCGTGGTATAAACTCTGAACACAGCCTCTCCTGTCTTCAGCCTTCTGCCACCGCGAATAGTTGCCGTATAACGAATCGTATTTCCCACCGGCATATAGGCAATCTGTTGTGCCGGAGAAATAAGAATATGTTTCATGCCGGTCACTTCTTTAATTATGGGAGTAACATTGTAGGCGGGAGTATCACCGTCATTCACCACATCGAATACCAGCTTACTGTCTTCCTCGGCATCAATCGTGTGGTTACGGTTCTCATCGATAAAGCGGAGATTTGTAACATGCAAGCCTGAATAAGCCGGGGCATAATTATCATATTCCTCTTCCGCACCATCGTCCTGTCGGGGCGTAGTCACTGCATTGCCTACAGCAGCTCCGGCTACTGTTCCCGCCAAAGCTCCGAACTGCGAAGCATTGTATCCGCCTGCCCTGTCACCTACAATGGCACCCAGCACACCTCCGATGGCCGCACCTGCCTGCACTGCCGCCGAGTTCCCTTGCATACCATAAGAAGAACATCCCGATAGGATAAGGGTGGAAAGCAATATCAATGCTACTTTTTCCATAAGCTATGTGTTTGTTTACTCTTTTTATGGATAAATATACACCTTTCGGGAGAGAAAACATCCATTTTTCCGTTAAAGTTTCTTATCGCTGCAAGACGACAGACAGATAAGGCTAAATAACATAATTACTAACGAAAAAGGGATATTTTTCCCTATATTTGCCCGCAAGTATTATCAATGAACAAATAAAAATGGAATTAAAGACACAATATCAACAACGAGTTGACGAAACGGAAAGAGAACTTCAAATAGTAAGGAACAAGATTCTGCGCATCAGCAGTCTGCGGGTTGTCCTGTTTTTGGCAGGTATCTTCGGAGTGATATATGGCTATGATGCCGGAGCAGCTGCCTTATGCTTGATCACTGCACTCACCTTCGTACCGTTTCTGATACTGGTGAAGTTTCACAATAGACTCTTCTTCCGAAAAGAATGGCTGGAAACATGTATTCGCGTCAATCAGGACGAGATTTCCGCATTGGATAATAACTATGAGCCGTTTGACGAGGGGGCGGAGTTTGTTAACGCAGGTCACCGCTATTCCCTAGACCTCGACATCTTCGGACATCATTCACTGTTTCAGGCAATGAACCGCACCTGCACTTCGTTCGGAAAAAACAAATTGGCGGAATGGCTGCAAAAACCTTTGGAAAAGAAAGAGGAAATAAGGGAACGGCAGACAGCAGTCAGCGAACTTGCCGGGTATGATAAGTTCCGCGAATGCTTCCGCATCACCGGCCTGCTTTACAAGGGCGAAGCCGATGACCGAAACGAGATTAAGGAATGGACGGAATCTTCTGCTTATTTCAGCCGAATGTGGTGGAGTCGTCCTATGCTTTGCCTTGTGCCTTCGGCCAATGTCATCCTACTGGCACTGGGAATGACAGGAGTGATTTCAATGAGTTGGTTCGGGCTTGCGTTCGGTACTTTTGTGGTGGCAAGCTTCGGGCTTATCAAACACGTCACAAACCTGCAAGGGATATACGACAAAAAGCTCCGCATCCTTTCCATTTATGCCAAACTCATTGCACTCATTGACAGGCAAGAGATGAAAGCACCATTGCTCGCCCGCCTCAAAGCAAAGTTCGGCACGGATGGGAAAAGAACTTCCGAAATACTGAAGGAACTGGCTACCGAACTGGACAAACTGGACTTGAGGAACAACCAAATTATGTACGTACTCTTGGAGGGATCTTTGTTTTGGCAACTCCGCCAGGTGATGCGTATCGAAGCGTGGAGAAAAAAATATGGAGGATGTCTTCTTCATTGGCTGGATATGCTCGGCGAAATGGACGCACTCTGTTCGATGGGAACTTTTGCGTTCAATCATCCTGCTTATACTTATCCTGTGATAGCCGACAAACCGTTTGTCTTTTGTGCGCGGGAGATGGGACATCCGTTGATGCCCGTAAGCCAATGTGTGAAAAACGATGCAGAAATTCCTTCGAGACCTTTCTTTGTCATCATTACCGGAGCGAATATGGCCGGGAAAAGTACTTATCTGCGTACCATCGGAGTAAACTATGTACTTGCCTGTATCGGCAGTCCGGTGTGCTGCGACTCGCTCGAAATCTATCCTGCCCGGCTCATAACCAGCTTGAGGACTTCGGATTCGCTCAACGATAACGAATCGTATTTCTTTGCCGAACTGAAACGTTTAAAACAAATCATCGACCGACTGAACTCGGGTGAGGAACTTTTTATCATCTTAGATGAAATCTTGAAAGGTACCAATTCGATGGACAAACAGAAAGGGTCTTTTGCCCTTGTCAAACAGCTGATGACACTGAAAGCAAATGGCATTATCGCTACACACGACCTCTTGCTGGGCAAATTAATCGAATACTTTCCCGATGAAATCCATAATTATTGTTTTGAGGCAGATATTACAAACAATGAGCTGACTTTTTCCTATAAGATGCGTGAGGGCGTTGCCCGCAACATGAATGCATGCTTTTTAATGGAAAAGATGGGGCTGGTCATCAACGACTAACCCCACCCAACAATTTATCACATTAACGTCTTAAGCAAGTAAGGTTCACCTTCACAGGCTTGCTTTACTTTCATAACATAAAGAGTCATAGAAAAAATCAAAATTTATTAGTCTCTAAACAACGTGTGAAATCTAATGCATCTTGTCCGGTCAGATAGTACACGGAAGATGCTGCTTCATACGTATACGGGATGAAACGGAATAACTGGACAGCCGCAAATCTCTTATCATGAGAAATGAGATAATCCATCCGAACGTTACCGTTTGACTTTACTTGTACATCACTGTCTTTGCCAAATGTTTTCTTATCCAACCGGGCTGTCAACACATGCAAATCGCATACATCAAAGAAACAAGACCCCTCTTTGGTCACACTCCCCGTAGGAGTGTAAACCCATTCTTTGCTTCGCCAGAAAAGACGGAAAAGGGCAGTAAGAATCAGAATTGTACCGACCGTCATAAATACCATGCTCATGGTGGATGTAGCATCACCCATCCGCAAAGAGGTAACGAAAGCGCCAATACCGCCAATGGCAAGTAAAGCCGAAACAATAACTGATGAAACACTGATACGTTTTACTATATCGGGATGTACTCTTGAAAACAGAGTGACATCTGCTGAAACTGCATTATTCATAATCTTCAAATTTATTCTGTTACTAATAAGAAAAATATAATTATCCTTATACACCGACTTATTACCCTGCTGCAACAAGATAAAATCAATGCATAAAAAACACAAGTAAAAGAATAAAATCTAAATCAGAATACGCCTCATGCCAAAGATATAATGCTCGCAAGCATCATCCCAACTTTGGCTGCGCGAAGTATCATAAACACGTTTTGAACAATGAGTAAGCACGTCCATACGTGTGGCCAATTTGCGCAATAAGGCTTTAATATATTGTGTAGTCTCTATAGAAGAGAAACGATATAAACGCTCTGCTGAAGTACTTACGCGATGAGCTAATGTGTAGGCATCGCTGAACTCCATGTCAGCCAAATATCTTTCTCTCTCCAAAGGAATAATAGCACCTTCATTCACAGAATGTGAGTGAGTGAAACAGTCATCTTGCACAGCACATTGCCCCGGCACAGCTATCGAAGAAGCTACGCTGAGATGCCCTGTCTTGACTCCTGCCAATGCAAGCACAAAGAATAATATGATTGCTATGAATCCTTTCATCTTTTTATTTTCCTATTGCAAAGATAGAAAAATTCATCTTCCCTGTTTCATTTCCTATATTAAATTAACAAACAACAAGAGAATTTGTTCAACAATTACAAACAAATAAAAAAGGGTCGTAACCAATTGATTACGACCCTTAGTATATATAGTTGTGTACAGATTACTCAGCTTTAGGGGCTTCTTCTGTAGTTGCAACTTCTGCAGCAGGAGCTTCAGCAGCACTCTTCTTAGAACGACGAGTACGAGTTGCCTTCTTAGCAGTTGCAGTCTTAGCCATGTTTTCATCATAGTCAACCAACTCGATGAAGCACATTTCAGCGTTATCACCCAGACGATGTCCTGTCTTGATGATACGAGTATAACCACCCGGACGATCTGCTACCTTTACAGAAATTTCTTTGAATAATTCTGTTACAGCGATTTTATCTTGCAAATTGCTAAATACTACACGACGTGAATTAGTAGTGTCATCTTTAGACTTTGTAATTAAAGGCTCAACGAATTTCTTCAAAGCTTTAGCCTTTGCAACAGTCGTAGTGATTCTTTTGTGCTTAATCAAAGAGCAAGCCATGTTAGATAACATAGCGCTTCTATGAGAAGCAGTACGACCCAAATGATTGAATTTTTTATTATGTCTCATTTTTTATTCTTTGTCTAATTTATACTTAGAAATGTCAGTTCCAAACGACAGATTCAGACTCTCGAGCAAATCATCAAGCTCCGTGAGCGATTTCTTACCGAAGTTTCTGAACTTCAACAGGTCGGTCTTGTTAAACTGTACCAAGTCACCCAATGTTTCCACATCAGCAGCTTTCAAACAGTTCAAAGCACGAACAGAGAGATCCATATCAACCAGCTTAGTCTTCAGCAACTGACGCATATGCAATACTTCTTCATCAAATTCTTCATTGCCGTCCACGTCAGAAGTCTCAAGAGTGATCTTTTCATCAGAGAACAACATAAAGTGATAAATCAATATCTTAGCTGCTTCTTTCAAAGCTTCCTTCGGATGAATGGAACCATCGGTAGTAATTTCCAATATCAGCTTTTCATAGTCAGTCTTCTGTTCAACACGGAAGTTTTCTACCTGATATTTTACATTACGTATCGGTGTGTAAATAGAATCAATGGGAATTACATTTACATCGGTACAGTATTCACGGTTTTCATCGGCCGGAACGTAACCTCTACCTTTGTTAATAGTAATATCCATCTGTAAAGTTGCTTTTGAATCTAAATGGCAAATAACCAATTCAGGATTTAACACTTCAAATCCAGTCAAATACTTACTTATATCACCTGCCTTAAATTCACTAGAATTCTCAACGGTAATGCTTACCTTCTCGTTTTCAAATTCTTCTACTACTTGCTTAAATCTGACTTGCTTCAGATTTAAGATAATGTTGGTAACATCTTCTTTTACACCGGGAACAGTAGCGAACTCATGTTCTACACCTTCGATTTTAATCGTGTTGATTGCAAATCCTTCCAGTGAAGAAAGAAGAATACGGCGCAAAGCATTACCTACGGTAATACCGAAACCGGGTTCGAGTGGACGGAATTCAAATTTACCAAATTTGGAATCCGCTTCCAACATTAATACTTTATCAGGTTTTTGAAATGCTAATATCGCCATGAAATTAATTATTATTTAGAATACAATTCAACGATCAAGTGTTCTTTAATGTTTTCAGGAATGTCTGCTCTTTCAGGTGTGTGTAAGTACTTACCTGCTTTAATGCTTTCATCCCATTCCAACCAAGGATATTTGCTATGATTGAATCCTGCCAGTGAATTTGCAATCACTTCCAAAGATTTAGATCTTTCGCGTACACCTACAATCTGACCGGGTTTTACAGCGTATGAAGGAATGTTTACCACTTTACCATCTACTGTAATGTGCTTGTGACCCACCAACTGACGAGCAGCTGCACGAGTAGGAGCAATACCCAAACGGAACACCACGTTGTCAAGGCGAGCCTCTAAACTCTGCAACAAGATTTCACCGGTAATACCGGCAGCACTCTCTGCCTTTTCAAACAGGTTACGGAATTGTTTTTCCAATACACCGTAAGTATATTTAGCTTTTTGTTTTTCTGCCAACATGACACCATACTCAGAAGTCTTTCTTCTTCTGTTGTTACCATGCTGTCCGGGAGGATAATTCTTCTTAGATAAAACTTTATCTGCTCCAAAGATTCCTTCACCGAATTTACGGGCAATTCTTGATTTTG